>OLIW01000439.1_pt1 | contig 47971 bp, 44 predicted proteins | sample 1601321 | NCBI WGS metagenome assembly OLIW01 (sample SAMEA2452114, study PRJEB22498) | human gut metagenome
CCCCCCCCCATGAGGGTTAAAAGGCAGACATAGTAAGCATTTCAGTCCATTCTGTTTATACAATACATCCATCGCTAATCATCTCTAACAACGATACATCTTTAAATATATTATACCATAAGTATATAACAGTTGCAACTGAGATATATAATTTAAATTTTGCCTATAAATTTAATATTGTAATCGCTGACAAGCTCTTCATGAGCAAGAACTGTTAAATCCTGCACAAATTCAGACAAAATTACAAAAACCATATGTCTTATATCCATTGGAACAGCTATAACAGGAGAGGTTATCTTTTTCGCTTTAGCAATCTTCATCAATCTTGATGCAATATCCTGAACCTCGCATGAATCAATTCTTATAATAGCCTCTTCTTCATCTTCTTTAAAGAACGAATAAACTCTATCCAAAATCTCATCAGAAAATTCAATAACCTTTAATTCCCCGTCCTTAGCAAGATCTTTTACGATATGACGAGAAAGAGCCAGTCTTACTTTGTCCAGCAAATCTTCTTTTGTAGGTTCATTTGCATAATCATTAATTTTCTCAAAAATATAAACAATATTTTTTACTGAAACTTTTTCTCTTACAAGACAGGTCAGTAAATACTTTAAATCAGAAGCTGTTATAAAATCTGGAATAATATTATCAACAAGGAAAGAATTAGATTCAATAACCTTTTCCACATACTTGTTAACATCATTGTAATCCATAATATCAGATACTTCTTTTACAGCAATATATTCGATTACACGGCCGATATACTCAGCTGCAGTATCCCCCTTAATCCAGAAGTCTTTTACCTTTTCTTTCTGGATCCAGATTAACTTCTTACCGGTAATACCATCTGTAACGATAATATCATCCTCGCCTGATTTGTAACCCTTCAACTCATCTTTATAAAATGCTACATATCCCGGAAAAACTACAGAACGAAAAACTTCAATATCATGAATTTTTACACTAAATTCATTTTGCATAAGCTCATCGCTGTTGTGGAAATGGATATGCGGAATTACATAACCTAATCTCTCAGCCAAATCCTGTCTTATACGTACAGTTTCCGCCAGCAGATTATCATTAGCTTCCATAGAAATTACTTCAAGAATTTCTTCTGATAAATTTACAACAAACTTTTCTTCTTTTATAGCAGAATACATCGCATCAGGCGAAATTTCATTCACCAGAGCCTGCTTCAACCCGTCTAACTGCCTTAATTCATCAGACATTTGATTATTTAGCTGTTTTTTCTTCTCCGGAGAAAGATTTTCACTCTCTAGCTGGGATTTAATTTTTTTAATTCTTTCTTTCTGGTTTGAAATTTTTAATTGAATTTCTTTGCAGGATGCATAAGGACTTGATGGAGCTGCAAGCATTTTTTCCATTCTATATTTGAAGCTTGTTATATTAACAATGTCATCCAAATCGGTAGAATCTTCGTCCTGTTTTTCTCTCATAAATATACAGTTAAAGTCAAAAGAAGAATCTGTTTCAACCTCATGCATTGTATACAAATCCCAGCCCGCTTCAGACATTTCATTCAGAAGATTTTCCAGAGCCTGTTTGTCATCTGTCGGTACTGATTTTATAATATACTGCATTTTTTTATTAAACATTATCGTCCTCATCCTTTGTACTGATAATTTTATAAATCAAATTGTTATGTGATGGTCTGGTTTCATTTATAGAAAAAGCTTCATCGCAATATCTCTGAGCAATCTTTGTTGCGTCTTCATTATTAGAATATATAGTATAAAGAATTTCTCCTTTTTTTACATATTCGCCGCTCTTTTTATTAAGAAAAATCCCCACACTTAAATCAATCGGCTTTGAGCTGTTTTCTCTGGCTGCCCCGAGAGCCTTAACGGCACATGAAACATTATGAGCATTAATATTCTGAATATAACCGTTCTTTTTAGATTCACATTCCACCTTATAGCAAGGAAGTGTAAACTTGTCATAATTATCTATAACTTCCGCAGCTCCTCCCTGAGCAATAATAAGTTCTCTAAATTTCTCAAGCGCCTTACCTGAATGCACGAGATTCTTCAAGTAAGCAGAAGCTTCTGAAATATTGTCATACAAATCAAGCTGCAACAGAGTCATAGCCGCAATTGAATATGTGACTTCTGCAAGATCCCCGTTATCCAAATTTCCCTTCAAAAATTCTATAGCTTCAACTACTTCAAGCGAATTTCCGACAGCGCGTCCGAGAGGTTCTTCCATAGAAGTAACCACTGCAGTTATAGACTTATCCAAAATCTTTCCGACCTTCACAATCAATCTGGAAAGAGCAACTGCATCTTCCGGAGTTTTCATAAAAGCACCGGAACCATACTTAACATCGATTATAATATTAGAAGCACCGGAGGCTATCTTCTTTGAAATTATAGAAGATGCAAGTAATTCGTCTGATTCAACAGCAGCAATTTCATTTCTTAAGATATACATCTTTTTATCTGCAGGAGCCAAATCATCAGCCTGTGACGAGATAACTGCATTTATATTATTTACCTGATTTACAATAGCCTGCGTTGACATATTTGTATTGAGATTAGGAATAGCCTCTAATTTATCAACAGTACCAGCTGATAATCCAAGCCCTCTATCAGCTAACTTTGCAACAGGAATGCCCGCAGCAGCAAGAAGAGGAATTAAGGTTATTGTAACCTTATCCCCAACTCCGCCTGTAGAATGCTTATCAACAATTTTGCCGTTTAATTCGCCAAAATTTATAATTTTACCTGATTTGCCAAGCGCCTCAGTTAGATAAGCAGTTTCATCTACACTCAGCCCCTTAAAGCATACTGCCGTTAACCATGCTGCAACCTGAGCATCAGAAACACAGCCTGACATATAAGAACTCACTATAAAACCTATCTCGTCCTTAGTATGAGCCTTGCCGTGTTTCTTTTTTTCTATCAGGTCGATAAAATTCATTATTTCTTAACGCCGCCTTTTAATTTAGCAATAACACTGTCTGTAATATCAACACCGCCTACAAATACGCCGCGAATATCCATTACTGCATCTAGTTTTTGTTCTACCATAACAGCTTTTGCTGCCTCTTTAATTTTTGTGAACACTTCTTGTTCTCTTTTATTCTTCAATGTCACATAGGCAGTTTCTTTTGCTTTAAATTCCTGTGCAACTTTTTCTTCAAAGGTTTGTTTTTTCAAAGGGGTGTCTAAAGATTTATACTCTTTTTCTTTATCAACAAGGAACTGCTGCATTTCTAAACCTTTAGCATCAACTTCCTTTGTTACCTGTTTTGCATAATCGTAATTATCAATTACTTTGCCATAATCAATATATCCGACACCGCCAGCATTTGCAATTCCTGTAAATGCAGCCATTAATAATACAACAATGCCTAATTTAAACTTTTTCATATAACCCTCCTATATGTTATTATTATACACTACTTAGTACATCATGTCACCTACACCAAACGTGAAGTATCCGTTAGGTGAACCGTTCGGCCCCGGATTTGTAAGCGGGAAACCGTAATCAACAGATAAAGGTCCGACACCCGGCATATTTATCTTTAAACCGATACCAGCTGTAATAGCCTGAATTGGACGGTCGTACAATACACTTGCAATTGTTGGATCAAAGACTTTACCTGCATCAACCCAGAAAGTTAACCTCAAATTCTGCAAGAAGTTTACTTTTAATCTATCCACAAATGGTATCGGTGTTGCAAGTTCAACAGAACCCATTATAAAAGATGTACCGGTACCAACACCGTTAACCTTATAACCCCTGATAGTATAAGGACCGCCTAAACGATAAGCCATAATTTCAGGCATATCTGAACCATGAAGTTTTATACCGCCTCTTCCGGTAAATGTCAAAGAAGATTTTTTAGCAATAGGGATAAATTTCTTTGCCATACCTGTTAAACGGCCGTTTGTTTTGCCAAATCCATCAAGACCGAATGCTTCTTCAAATCTAACTGACGCTAAAGCACCGTGGCGCGGGTTAACAGCAGAATCTCTGGAATCATATGCCAAACCTGGTGCAAGACGCAGGAATAAACCGCCTTCCAACTGTTTTGCACGATCTGCAATATCAAGCCCGTGAGCCTTATACAAGTTTGCGATATTATTAGCATCACCTTCACTCAGGTGAATATATTCAACACCTGTTGTTAATGTAGTTGAAAGGTTTTTGTTATATTTTAACTTATGTGCGACAGTACCTTCTATACCAATTCTTCTTTCCAGAGCGAGCGGAATCTGGTAGCTGCCTAAATCTCTATAATAAATTTTGCTCATCAATGAATTATCCGCATTCAAGAAATGAGGTTCAAAAAAGCTCAATTCTGCCTGATAATTCATATGACTCATAATGGAAGAGTCGCTCATCAAAATACCCGAACCTACCAAACCGGTAAGAGAAACTCTCTGATTTAATCCTCTGAAGTTATTATCAGAAATACCGACAGAACCAAAAGCACCTGTTGCCGAATCCAAACCTCCGCCTACTGATACTGAAGCTGTGCGCTGTTCTTTTAATTCAATTGTTACATCAAATCTGTCCGGATTGTCTTCTGAAACTTCTATAGTCCGGTTTACATCCTTAAAAGCCTGTGTGGAGTATAATCTAACTAAATCCTGCTTTACCTGATTTTCATTATAAACAGTTCCCGGTTCTGTCATTATGTTACGTTCAATAACATATTCCTTTGTTTTTTCATTACCGGTAATCATAATTTTATTAATCTTACCTTCTGTAATACTTAAATTTAGAGTTCCGTCAGGATCGTCGTAAATAGAATCAATTTTTGATAAAATATATCCCTTTGAATAATAACATTCATTAATCTTTTCCATAGCCTGATTGATTGCAGTAATATTTTGCGGCTTTCCTTTTAGAGGAAGAAGATATTGCATGATTTCATCTGAAGAAACAACGGTATTTCCTTCTATAGTGAAATCTGTTACAGGGATATTTTCCTCAACAATAATTTTTAATGAAATAGTACCATTAGAATTTTTAACAGGTATTGCCTTCATTTTTTCCGTGAAATAACCGAGGCGGTAAATAGTTTTCAAATCCTGCTGCATTACGTCTTTGTCATATAAATCACCTTTTTTCAGCGACATTTTAGACATTATATATTCAGGTTTTATAATATTAGAGCCAAGAATTTCTATGTCGTTAATATATGCTGTGCTGCTGTCATAAGAAGACTCTTCCATCTGTTCAAGCTGTTCAGCAGCTTCGGTTTCATCCGCAAAACAAGCCGCGCCTGAAGCTGACAATACTCCGACAACTAATGCAAATACTATTAAATTTTTATATAAACCTGATAGATTAGCCAACTATCCACTCCACAGCATTATGACAACATTCTATCACAAATATTCAAATTTAAAAATAGCAGACATAAAAAATAAATATTTTTACAATATTTTACAACTAAAAGGTTTATATTTAAATATATTTATAATATGATGGTTTCATTAGGTGAAAATCTTTTATTCATAAAGATTTTTGAACCACCGGGTTAATTACAAAAAAGGAGGAAAAATGGAAGGTTTAATGAGCTTGATACACAATCACGCGATTCCTGTATCAGCCACTATTCTTCTTGTAGCATACATTTTTATTGCTACAGAAAAAATACCAAAAGTTACTGTTGCACTTTTAGGAGCAGCTTTGACTTTAATCTTAGGACTGCTGGGTCAAGATAAACTCGTTAACGGAGTTTTTGACCACGGTTATTTTATCAATTTTGTTGATTTTAATGTTATATTCCTTCTTGTTTCAATGATGATTATTGTATCGATTGCAACAAGAAGCGGAATGTTCAACTGGATTGCTAATGAAATGCTAAAAATGACAAAAGGAAATCCTAAATACATATTGATTTCTCTTGCATTTTTTACAGCTATAGTATCAGCTTTTCTGGACAACGTCACAACCGTAATCTTAATCATGCCGGTTACTTTCGTAATTGCAAAAGAATTAGATATCAATCCAATTCCGTTTTTAATTACAGAAATATTAGCATCCAATATCGGAGGAACTGCTACTCTTATTGGAGATCCGCCGAACATTATTATCGGAAGCGCTGCCGGATTATCTTTTATGGACTTTATAAAAGAACTTACCGGAATTGTCGCAGCTATTCTGATTGTTAATGTTGGAATATTAACATTTATTTTCAGAAAACAGCTTGTGGCTGCTAAAGAAAAAATGGAAAAAGTTGCACAGCTTGATAATTCACATACAATTACAGATAAAGCCTTAATGATTCGTTCAGGAATCGTTCTCTTGCTAGTAATTATTGGTTTTATGCTCCACGATATTACACATATTCAAACCTGTGTTACAGCAATGGCTGGTGCAGCATTTTTACTATTATTTGAAAAACCTCAGAAAATTTTTAATGAAGTTGAATGGAACACTATTTTCTTCTTCATTGGTTTATTCATTATTATCGGCGGTTTGGAGCATGCAGGCGGAATTAAACTTATGTCCGAATGGCTTCTAAACGTAACAAACGGGTCTCAAAAAGCTACGGCTATGATTATCTTGTGGGCATCCGGAATATTATCAGGTATTATTGACAATATTCCTTATACCGCAACAATGTCACCATTGCTCGTTGAGGTTCAAAAAGTTATGGGCGCAGATTATACATTCCCGCTCTGGTGGTGTTTATCACTTGGAGCGTGTCTTGGCGGAAATATGACAATAATAGGCGCTGCGGCAAATGTTATTGTATCAGAAACAGCGGCTTCAACCGGACATCCTATCAGGTTTATGTATTTCTTAAAATACGGGGTTTTGGTTACGATAATTTCACTCGTAATGAGCACAGTTTACATATGGTTTAGGTTTTTAACATAGATTAGAATTCAGGAGGACATTTTAAAACGTCCTCCTATTTTTTATGCAAAACTGGCGTAAATAAAGGACTTATTCACAAATCAATGAAGCACTAAATAGGGTATTGTAGGAATGGCACAGTCAATATTATAAAATAATATTAAAAGATGGACTGACCATGTGGATGAGAGATAATTATAATCCGGAATATACCAAGCCTGAATGCAGCGCTACAGATTCCGGTGTAAAAAATGTCTGCGGGATAATATGGCTTGATGTAAATGGCAAAAAAGCTGCTAATACTTTCAGTAAGGATGTATTCGCATTTTTTGTTCTAAAGGATGAAATCTTAGCACACCAGCTGGATAACTGTAATTTAAATTCTGCCGGATGGGGATGTTCCAGCTACATCATTCGGAATGGAAATATGAAATATCTTCATAAGAAATAAATTTGACAGTTCTTTCTATTGTTGATAAAATATTTTTTTCTAAAGGAGATTTATATGAAATATTCAACAGACGGAACTCAATACCATATTGGATTAAAAGAAGGAGATATTGGAGAATACGTAATTCTACCCGGAGATCCTAAAAGGTGTAAAAAAATTGCATCGTATTTTGATGATGCAAAGCTTGTAGCAGATAGAAGAGAATTTACTACGTACACAGGTTTTCTCAACGGAGTTAAAGTCAGCGTAACCTCTACAGGCATAGGCGGCCCGTCTGCAGCCATTGCATTAGAAGAGCTTGTTAAAGTCGGCGGACGTAATTTTATCAGAGTAGGTACATGCGGCGGTATGGATTTAGGTGTTAAAAGCGGCGATTTAGTTATTGCAACTGGTGCAATCAGAATGGAAGGTACTTCAAAAGAATACGCACCTATAGAATTTCCTGCGGTTGCAAATTATGAAATCGTAACAGCTTTAATTAACGCAGCTAAGAAGCTTAAGCAAACATATCATGTTGGTGTTGTTGAATGCAAAGACTCTTTTTACGGACAGCATAGCCCTGATATTATGCCGGTAAATTATGAACTTATTAATAAGTGGAACGCCTGGTTAAAACTTGGTACACTGGCATCTGAAATGGAATCAGCGGCTCTGTTCACTGTTGCTAGCTATTTAAGAGTTAAAGTCGGTTCTATATTTCTTGTTGTAGCAAATCAGGAAAGAGAAAAACAAGGGTTAGAGAATCCGGTTGTTCACGATACAGATTCTGCAATTAAAACAGCAGTAGAAGCTATAAAATTATTGTTGTAAAATTATCATATGACTATTTGTATATTTCCGGGAACATTCAATCCTATTCATGAAGCCCATCTTAGAATGGCTGAGTTTGCAGTGAATTATTATAAATTCGAAAAAATAATTTTTATTCCGGCTTACGTACCGCCACATAAAGAAATAAATTCAAATTTAGCCAGACATCGTTTTAATATGGTTAAACTTGCTATAGAAAAGAACCCGAAATTTTCAATTTCTGATATTGAATATAGAAGTGATAAAAAATCTTACTCGTTAATCACGGTAAAAGAAATTATCAAGCAATACAACATAAAAGGAAAGCTAAATTTTTTGATTGGAACCGATGCGTTCGACAAAATTGAAAGCTGGTATAAAGCAGATGAGCTTAAAGATTTAGTACACTTTATCGTCTTTCCGCGCGGAGTAGAAATATCTGAAAAAGATGGTTTTGATTATGAAATAGCACCGCTTAATTTTCTAGACATATCTTCTACAAATATCAGAAAAGACCATAATAGTAATATTGAACAAGTAAAGGATTATATAGAAAAAAATGACCTATACATATGAATATATTGATAACTGGCTTAAGGCAAATTTGTCGCCGGAAAGATATGAACACTCTCTCGGAACAGCTGAATGTGCAAGAGAACTGGCAGAACGTTTTGGAGAAAACCCTGAAAAAGCATATTTTACAGGATTGATTCATGATTGCGCAAAGTGTCTGCCAAAAGATGAAACACTACATATCATCAGAAACTTTCTAAATCTTGAAGAGGACGAACTGTGCAGTCCAAAGACTCATCATGCTCCGGTTGGTGCATATATTGCAAAAAAAGAATTTAAGATTGACGATGAAGAAATCTTATCAGCGATAAGATGGCATACAATTGGCAAGGTTAATATGACACCTTTTGAAAAAATAATTTTTCTTGCTGATAAAATTGAAACACACACACGACCCTGTGAAATATGCGAACCCATTAGAGTAGCGCTTAATGAAAGTTTAGACAAAGCATTGCTGCTTTGTTACAAAAATACAATTAAAAGTCTTATCGATAGAGAACTCAGAATTTGCACAACTACAATTGATATTTACAACAGTTTGCTGATTTAACAGAAACATAGTATAATGAGTGTATGAGGAAGAGGTTAGCGGGATTATTATTAATAAGTTTATTGTCAATGAGTACGGCTATTGCTGATATTCAGTATCAAGGTCATGCAGAATTTGATGACCAATTCTCTGAACCGGATAAAGAACTTTTTACCGGTAAGAAAGAAACTCTTGAGAAAAAAGATATTATAGAAATGACTGTATCACAGGTATTAGACGGTTCTTTTTCTCTGGAAGGCGACGAATTTTTTGCAGAAGTTACAAGTGATGTTATCGGAGATAAAGGCGTAATAATCCCTAAAGGCACAGTTGCCCACGGTACTATTACCCAAACAAGCGAAGCAAAAAGGCTCGGCCGTGACGGGCATTTAAGCCTGAGTTTTGACTACCTTGTAACCCCTGACGGCCGAGAAATTCCTATCGAAGGTAAAATGTCTACCAAGCTTCACCCGCTTAAGGCTGCTACCAAAATAATTGCAACAGACGTAGGATATACTGCCGTAGGCGGAGTTGCGGGCGGTTTATTTGCCATTCAAGCTCTGGGTTTAGAAGCTGCGATAGCTTCTCAAGGTTATACTGTTGCAGGAGGAGCCGCTATTGGTGGTACAATTGGATTAGGCATGTCTTTGTACAGAAAAGGAAAAAATGTTTTAATAGCACCAGGGGATGAAATTAAAGTCCGTATCCTTTCTAATGTCGAACTTCCCGTATATAGAGATGAAGCTTTAAAACAAAAAGAGGTAAAATACCCAGGACTTGATATTAGAATTGCAAATATTTTGTATGAAAAAGATCCGTTTGGAGAAGTTAATACAATAACACTGTCACTCTCTATTTCTAACATGTCAAAAAAAGCCTTTTCCGGTATGGATTTGGCATTGATGAATGACTACAATGCAGTCTATAATCCTTCAATATTCGGTGATACAAAACTTTTATTCTCACAGCTAAAACCCGGTGATAGATTTGCCGGAAGAATTTCGTTTTCTGTAAATAACGTTAAACAATCATTCTGGCTCGTTGTAAATGACAGGGCTACAAATAAACCGCTTGCTAAAATTTCTCTGGATAATGCCTATAAAAATGTATCCAAAGATGTAAAAAAACGCAACGACAAAATGCGTAAAGGCAAAAAGAATTACTACAAAGAAGAAAGCCCGTTTGATATTTAACAAACAAGAGGAACTAATCTAAGTCATAATTGAGCATTGAAACTACATTTACACCTGACGCTTCAATTTTTTCCCTGCCCTTTAGCGGATCAAGTTCAATTATAAAAGCAGAAGCTACTACATCAGCTCCGGCTTTTTTAACAAGATTACAAGCAGCTACAGCTGTACCGCCTGTCGCTAGCAAATCATCAATAACAAGAACTCTATCACCGGCTTTTACTGCATCTGCATGCATTTCAATAGTATCCGTTCCGTATTCTAAGTCATAAGTTTCTTTAATAGTATCTGCCGGCAGTTTATTTGGTTTCCTTACAGTAACAAAGCCTGCTTTGAGTTTACAGGCTAGAGGTGCACCAAAAATAAACCCTCTTGATTCAATTCCGGCAACATAATCAATATTTTCATCTTTAAACTTTTCATAAAGAAAATCAATACACATGTTAAACGCCTTAGCATCTTTTACAATAGTAGTTACATCAAGAAACAAAATTCCTTTTTTCGGAAAATCAGGAACCTCTCTTACATGTTCTCTTACATACTGAAAATTATTAACATCTGTCATCATCTATTCATACCTCGTTATTATACCAAATACTAAACTGTTACGCTTTCTACTGCGTTATTTTCTTCTTTTATACCTACCGCTTCCTGACGGGATTCTTCTTCTTTTACAAGACCATGAGCTGTTTTTCCCCAGTTCATATCTTTCTTGCAGAATAATATTTTACCACAAATAAACAATTCCATAGGAAACCATATAATTAAAAAGTAAATTGTTGTTTCGAACGCCTGCTTTAATGCGCTCATCCTCGGCACATAATCATATTTTCTTAAGCTGTAACGAATTGCAAAAAGGAAACCCAACCCTACAACAAGAGAAACTATCAATGATGACCACAAAACATTATGAAGGCTGTAAGGATCAATCTTATCTGTAAGTAATTTTACAATTCTGAAAAATACTTCCATCATAAACCACAGAGGCATAATAAACTGTGTTATATAAATTGCCATATCCAGCCTCGCACGAAGTGACATTTTTTTAGATTTCATTGCCTCTGCAAAGTACTCAAGATATCTTCTAATAGTACCCTCCAGCCATCTTCTGCGCTGCCTGAACAGAGGCATAAGATAAACAATACCTTCCTCGTAAACACAAGCATCAAGACAAAAACGCACGTCCCATCCTTTTATATGAAGCCTAGTGGACATATCTAAATCATCAGTAATCGTATAGTTATTCCATCCTTCAATATCTTCTAAAGCTTTACGTTTGATAAGTTCGCCATTGCCTCGAAGCTCAACAGCACCTTTTACGGCATCTCTTCCTACCTGCAGATAAGTATCTAAAGTATACTCGTTATTCTGACATCTTGTAAGGAAATTTACATCCTTATTTCTAATAATCTTTCTTGCTTGAACAGCCCCGACATCTGCTGGTTCTAAATTTGGAACCAGTTTCTTTAAAAAATCAGAATCAACTGTTGCATCAGCATCAAATACCAGAACAGCATCCCCTTTTGCAATAACAAGAGCATCATTTAATACAGCAGATTTTCCCGGAAAAGCACCCTGCTCACGAATAAGAGCTTTTACATTCTCATGCCTTGCCTCTAAGTCTTTAATGATTGCTGCTGTATTATCCGTACTTCTATCATCAATTATAATTACTTCAAAAAACGGATAGTCCATGCCTAAAATGTTTTCAACAGTATTGGCTATTACATACTCTTCGTTATGAGCAGGAATCATAATACTAACAAAAGGTTTATAATTCTCATTCACAACTGGCGGATGTTTCTTCAGCTTACGCTTCTGATACTTTGTCGCAGCTATAGAATACAAGCCATAAATCACCATACACACACATAAAATAACGAAACCTACAGTTGTATTTACGTAATTCTGAAAGACGTATAAAAACACGCCCAAGCAAGATAATATTATAAATAAAAGAAATCTTTCTCTCATAATCTCCCCAACACTAAGTAAATTATATCAAAAATATTAAGTTATGTTGTGATTATCGCAATTTTTTAAACCAAACTTTACATTTCTTAATAAAATGCATAAAAAAAGGCAATTTTTTAAAAGCTAAATACTTTATATATACATAAGAGATAACAAGAGAGGAAAGAGCAAAGATGTTATTCACTACAGAAACAATTTCAAACGAAGAAATCAAATCAATCAATAACTTCTTTAATGAATTTGAAGCAGTAGAAACAGTTGCTCCGGAAAAAGCTGAAGAAGAAACAACCGTTGTTAAATATCTTCATTCTCTTGTTACATCTTGCTACGCAAAATCAGTTGAAGATATTGCAAATACAAAAGTTGGTAACAGAATCGTAAGAAAAAGAAACTTGCAGCAGGTAATGCAGGAATCTTTCTTCTATGGTGCTAACAGATTTGGCAACAACTTCATAGCATAGTTATAACGCAACTTCAAAAAGTAAAAACACTCTCTTATATTATATAATCTTACATCTTACAAAGTTTTAGCCCGCCTTCGCGGGCTTTTTATTTAATATCTTGTTCTGAAAGACCCGCGATAGTTACCGACATTATCTGTCATTACACCACGCCCGCCAGGAAAAGTTCTAAAACTACCTGTACGGTTTCCATAATTATCAAATGTTGTGAATCTTCCACCGGATAGAGGCCTTACGGTACCAACCTTATTTCCCTCTGCATCAAAAACATGAGTACGGTTTGCCGGAGCTCCTCTAAATGTTTTTACCATGTTATTATTTTGATCGTACATGACTCTTCGGCCATTCGAATAATCTCTCACACGGCCTTTATAATTTCCAGAATTGTCATATAAACTGTAATTTCCATTACCAGTTCCTCTGATTGTTCTAACAGAAGAATTTGATGGTTCATAAATATTCGTTGTTTCAGCCCAAACGGGAAGTCCTATTATACATAAAATTAATAATATTTTTTTCATATAATTATTTTACCAGATTTCTATCAGGAGATAATCCCCTCCTTGATTAATTGTTCTTTAATTTCTCTTTTGGTTTGAAATTCTTTACCGGATTTGTCTGTTAATCTCTTTAGAAGCATTATTCCCGGAGTAATTACCCCTAGAGCTAAAATACAAGCTCCTATATTATTGATAATAGATCTTCTTTTCAATTTTCTCACACCTTTAAAGAATTCATCACAAGTTTCTTTACCAAGCGAACTTTTATATTGGTTATATAATTCCGAAACCTGAGAGCTGACATTTTCCACCTCTTTTAAATCAATATACGCTCTGGTATCAATCTTATTTGAATCTTTTAAAGTTGTTATCAAATCAGACTGTTTTGCGATTTGTACAATTTTGTTATCAGGATTTTTATGCAAGAATTCATACAGATTAACCTTAGATGTATTAGCAGCATTGAACTCTTTTAAACTACCTTCAATGGATCCATCAAGAAAAGCCTGCTTAAATTTAGTATCTTCCAACACCCTTGAATCCAGTGTTATCGATTTGCCGTGTTTTGATTTTGCATTCTTTTCCATAAATTCCTGAATTTTTTTACCTGCATAGTATAGGAAAAACAGACAAGAGCCTTCTTTGATTGCATAGCCTATGAACTCTTGAGAACTTCTTGAATCGGTTAATCTCTCAGTTGTTATAAAACCATCCATAATATACATATTTTTTACAGGAGAGAAGGCAAATTCTTCGACAACCTTTCCAATTCCTTTAAATGCCGGTTTATTAGCATTATTATTTTCTTCTTGTTTAGCCTTCTTAGACTCGTTATACTCTTTAATCAGATTTTTTCTAATTTTTTGCTCTGTATAATACTGTTTAAGCCGTGTCATTCCAACATAAGTCAGCGCAGCCAAAACAGTAGATACTGCAAATTTTGTTGCTGCAAGATTTTTAAACAACCTTTTTTTATTTTCGGCTTTTTCTAAATTCTTCTTAATTTCTTCTGTTGGGGCGTATTGTTTTATCTTCTTAAAAATTTCAGAATCCTTTAAATTTCTCGGGTCAATTTTAGAGTCTAACCCATAAGCTTTAAAAACGGTCTTATCAAATATCCATTTAAAAGCAGGAATACCACCGAGCCACAACGCTTCTGTGCCAAATTCGTCTATGAATCTGTCAAAACCTTCTTCTTTACCTGTAGCGTATGAACCTGCTGTCATCCCCAGACAGCTTGATGCATCCTTTACCCCTAATGGTATCAATGAATTGGGGTTTCCTAATGTAGAATAGATTTTTGCTGCATTTACCAACATAACCCTACAACCCCCATATTAAATTCATTAATTTTTTGCTGTGTTTGTTCATATTCGACCTTCCTTTCTGTGTAAATCACGTAAAGCAAAAAAATTGCCTGTATATTAACATTTTTTTACAAAAAAAAGAACTTCCCGCTTATAGGAAGTTCTTTTTTGTATCTATAACTTAAACTTAGCCTACAAGTTCGGTATCGTCCGACTCGGAAGCTTTAACCATGATAGCATGCTCTACAGGATTTTCTTTCTTGTAAGCGCTGTCACTTGCAGCTTCCTCAAAACCAAACTCATCTCGGGCTTTCTTCATCTGAGTTTCATCAACCAGCTTTTTGGCTAATTCTGCTATTTCATAAACCAGCTTGTAACGATTATCAGTATTTTCGTTTAATTCCCAAGCTATTTTAATAATTTGATCCATTTTTACCTCATTATTTCAAATAATCAATTAATTTAACTATATAACGCTCAAAAACTTTTGTCCAGTAATAAAAAATATATATAATTTAACATTTATTTACAAAAGAGCAATTATTTAAGATCTAAATACTTTATATATAATATAACACAGATAAGGAGATTTTTATGACAACAGGCGGGACATTAAGAGTAACCAGTGCAAACGAGTACAAAAATTTTGAAGTTAAATTTTCTAGAAATACAGAAATTACCAATTTTGCCAAAAGAGAAATGGGACAAGAAGGTGATATACGCGCAGAAGTTAAAAATGGCAATAATGGATTTGCAGAACGAATATATAGCAATGGTTCAAAAAGTGGTAAGCTTGCCACCCTTGACTTAAATACAAAAAGATATGCAATTTTTGATGCACTTAGAAAACTTGATGGTAATGACGAGGACATTAGCGATAAAGATCTTTTAAAAGCAGATACATTAATAGGTAAGAATGGTGTAAAAGGTGTACGTCGTGATGCTTCTGCTGGAGTTACAACAATAGTTTGTGATGATGGAGCTGTTCTTCGTTTTGATGTAGAAACTGAACAGGAAAAACAAGTTCGTCTAGACCAAGAAGCTGCAAATGCTGCAAAACGTAAGCAGAAAGAAGCTGCCCGACTGGTAGAAAAACAACGTGAAACAGCCGAGCTAAAAGAAAATTGCAAAAGTGATTTTGAAAAGCTTACAGACTGGTTTATAGGATTATTTAATTAAAATTAATCCATCAAGGTTGTCATAAGAATTGGATCGCCATCTGTTGCCAGAACAGTATGTTCAAAATGCGCAGATGGTTTTCCGTCTTTAGTGACAACAGACCATTTATCGTCAAGTACTACAACCTCATCGCAACCAAGATTTAACATCGGTTCTATTGCTATAACCATGCCTGATTTTATAAGGGTTTGATCTCCTACTCTGTAATTAAATAGAAAAGGGTCTTCATGCATTACATGACCGACTCCGTGTCCGCCATATTGTCTTACGATACCCATTTTATAACTATTTGCCACATCCTCAACGGCTCCGGATATATCATCAAGAACATTTCCTGCTCTCATTTTTGAAATACCTGCCATTAAGGCTTCTTCTGTAGCTTTCATAAGAAGCTTTTTTTCCTCAGAAATATTTCCGACAGCATAAGACCATGCACTGTCACCAACCATACCGCCATATGTTGCACCAACGTCTATAGCTATAATATCGCCTTCTTTTAGAATTTCGGTTTCAGAAGGAATGCCGTGAACAACTTTTTCGTTTATAGAAGCACAAATGCAGGCCGGAAAACCGCTGTAACCAAGAAAAGTAGGTGTTGCTTTATTCTCTTTAATAATTTTCATAGCAATACTATCTAATTCTTTTGTTGATATACCCGGCTCAACAACCTCTCTCATTTTCTTATGAACAAGAGCTACAATATGTCCTGCATGTCGCATTCTCTTAATTTCGTCGCGTGATTTTCTATTAATCATAATAACCTCAATTCTAGTTATATATTAGGACTAAATGATTTTTTTTGCAACAAAAATACAATCTAACATTCTTCCTTTAATTTACCCCCTTGACATGAAAAATTGATTTGATACTATATAAATTGTCACGAGCCCCCATCGTCTAGAGGCCTAGGACAACACCCTTTCACGGTGTAGACAGCGATTCGAATTCGCTTGGGGGTACCATATTATTATAAGACGCCAATGAGGCGTCTTTTTTAATGAATAGGCTTGAGATTTCAGCGGTTCGAAAATCGTTTGAATAATACATCAAACCTTTAGGAAAAATTAATCTCTGCAATCTTTGTTTTAAATCTAAATCACCATTTATCCATAATGTATCAATATTGCTAATTGCTTTACAGGCATATTTAAGACACTTTGATAAATCTTCGTCATGCACTTCAAATTCACGTAAGCGGAACTCATGCTCTTGTATTTCCTCTGCTAATTGCTCTGTTTTGAACTTATAATCATCTTCGCTTATTGTTCCATCTATCCTGAAATCAATTAACTTACTTTTTCTATTTTTAAGTTCTACTAGCTTATCTTGCACCGGCTTTTGACTATTTAATCTTATTGATAACTTTTCGTTATAGACATCTTTTACCGTTGCCTCAAATAAATTAAGTAAATTCTGTTCAGGTTTTATATTGTTTAAATAATCTACAAATATTTTTTCTAACCTGTCTTTTCTGATTCTGAACTTAAGAGAACAATCTTTATTGTGGCAGTGATAATAAGCATATCTTTCTTTTCTTCCTTTAGATTTACTACCTGTTAATGGTTGGTTGCAATTAGGACAGGTAATGAACTGTCTTAACGGATATTCGGGATTGTTTCGCTTATATGCAGTAATAAGCGGTTTTCTGCCAGTCAATATATCTTGAACTTTTTTAAATTCATCCTCTGATATTAATGGTTCGAAAATTCCTCTGATGGGTTCTTCTGACCATTCCTTTTTATACATATAACCATTGTAAAGTGGATTTTTCAGCATACGAGATAGCATATTAGTATTAATCTTTAATCCATCTTCTGCCATTATTTTAATTATTTGCACCTGCTGATACATTCCAGTCGCGAAAAGTTTAAAAATCTTTTTAATGTAATGTGCCGTTTTGGGGTCTGGTTCAATGTTACCATCTTTCATAATATACCCAATAGGAGCTTTCCACATCCAATGACCTTGTAAAAAAGCGGTTTTCATGCCGTTGGTTACCCTTTCTGCTTTTTGGTCATTTTCATATTGTGCTAAAACACCCATCAGATTTCGAGTTAATCTATCGGTTGCGGAATCTCCGTTATTCTCTCGTGCAAATAAAACTCTAATATTTAACTTTGTAAAAAATTCCTGTAGTCTGTAAAAATCCCTGATATCTCTGGTTAATCTATCAATTTTCCAAATTATAATTGCATCAATATTCTTTTTGTTTGCGATACAAAATTTCATAAGATTTTGCAATTCGGTTCTATCCTGTGTTTTAGCACTTTCACCTTTTTCTACAAACACTTTTGACACCTTATATCCATTCATTTCAGCAAATGTCTTACAGTCTTTTTCCTGACCTGCTAAACTGTAACCTTCTTCTGCCTGATTTTTTGTTGAAACTCTTGTATAAATAATTGCGTTACTCATAAATTTCTCCTTTCATTTGGAGGCGGATTACTCCGCCTTAGCAGTCTTTCTCAATTTTGCTTCTCTAATTCCTGCTTTTATGCGTTCACTTCTCATTCTCCATTCGTATCTTTTAAAAGCCTCCTGTAATGTATTTTGTAATTCACCTAGCGGGGAATTTCTAAATTCATGGTCAGCTAATAAATTCATAAAATCATCGTTTTTCATTTTTCTTCCTTTCTGCCGTAATCGGCACAACTTTAGAGCATTTATTTTGGTAATCTTCTACCACTACAAATGCTAATTGGTACATTAAATCCCTGATAGCCTCAACTTCGCTATCATCCAAATTTTTGGCATACCTTCCAAGACTACGTCTGCACGCCTTAATACTAAGCATGGTTATCCATCCTTATGCCTTTGTATTAAGGTTCAGAGGGTTTCTGCCGCCTTAAAATAAAATTGTCGTATCCGCTAAATTATTCGGAGGGTTTCCGTCATAATTTAGCTTAAAATTGAATTTTCTTCACTCAATGTTGTGATTTTCCCATTTTGCAATGAAATTCTTATGTCTTTAAAACTTTCCTCATCAAGATTTTGTATGTATTTTATAAAATCTTGCTTTGATACATTTTTATTAAACCGTTTTGGCTTAATATTTAATTTGCCATTACTCTTTTTTAAACTTATCTCTCTGCATTCTTCATCAATTAAACAATCAGCAATTACGGCTAAATTAGCTCTATTTTGCTCGTTCACAACATCAGTGGTAGTTATAGTCATTTTATACTTATTATGTGGCATAAACGGCATACAGTAGTCGTAAAACGGAAGAATTAAAACAGGTTTACAACAGCTTTTATCCATTTTTAAATTAACGAAAGCTGAATCTTCAAGGTATAAAGATGCACTCCCATCAAATTCTACAATAATAACGACTTTTCTTGTTGTCGCACATACATTTAAAAAGGTTTCGAATAAATACTGTCGTTTCCTGTCGTTTAATTCGAAAATATCATTTAATACCTTTTGGATTTGAATATTTGACATCCCGTAAGTTTTTAAATCTTGAATAATCCGTAAGCGAATAACATCAGCAAGCGAAAATAATCTCCAACCATTATCATTCTGTCTGTGCTGAACAAGTAAACCTTTTGCATCCCAATCATTTAATTTTCGTGATGTTATTTCAGGTATCAACTTCATAATTTCTTGAGGATAGTAACGAGGTTCATTAATATTTTTAATCTCAGCAACAGCCTTATTATAAACACTAGTTCCAACTAAGTTATCAAATTCTAAAAGGGAATGAATTTGTAAAAATGTCTTTTGACTTATGTTATTTGAGTTTTTAGAACTAGTCATATTAATAACCTCTTTCAAAATTATACACTAATGTATATTTTTATATTAACATAGTTAAAATATACATACAAGTATAATTCTTTAGAAGTTTAATAAAATTTTACAAACTCCACCGTCAGCCACTGTTAAATTAATCAACAAGAGCTTTTATAATTTTATAAGCATCTTTTACTCGTTCAGGATTATCTTTTAAAATTATTGTGATTTCTTGGATTAAATCATCAGCGGGTGCATATTGTGCAAACTGAAATACATCAAAATACCCGACATTTAATACCCGCATAATATTTTCCAATGTAATAAATGACGGGAAATTTCTCCCATTTTCAATATTACTAAGTGATGTTGGCTCAATTCCTGCTTTTTCTGCTAGAACTTCCTGACTTAGTGAAGCTCTTTTGCGTAATTCTTTTATTCTTAAACCTAATAATTTTCTGTTATCCACTGTCAATACCTCAATTTAAGCATTAACATCATGGTATTAAATTAAAATGTTAATTTACATAAATTCAAAATGGAGTTTTAGCTTGATAAAATTGTTTCAGTTGAGATATAATCATTTTGAATTAGAGATTTTACTTATTTTTACAGTTGAACTTGAAAGGAGGATGTAATGAGTTTATTATTGTGTCATATTGCTAATAGTGTTGGAACATCAACTGAAGATATTGCAACAATGAGCCTGCATTATATCCTGCAAAATTCAACAACTGCTCGTGATACTTTATTGGACTATATTGGAACTGAATTAGGTCTCCTGTTTGAAAAAGACTTGCATTTTGAGCTTCAATCATGCGGAGAAAATCTTGAAAGACCTGATATGTCTTTAAGGAATACACATAATGATGAAATCTTGATTTTTGAAATGAAGTTTTGGGCAAATCTGACTGACAATCAGCCTAATACCTACCTTGAGCGATTACAGAAAAAAGGTGGGAAAGGACTTATATTCGTATGCCCTAAATCAAGAATAATATCGCTTGTTGATGAACTTGCGACTTCGGCTGAATACGAGAAACAACAAGGCAGATTATTACAAAAAGACGGCAAGCCTCCAATGCTCGTTTTATCTTGGGAAGAAGTTCTTAATCTGCTTGATAATGTTTTACAGGAAGATACTTTGTATAATGATTTACTACAGTTAAAAGGACTTACTGGAGAAATGGATAATCAAGATTTTAAGCCGTTTTCAGCAGGTGATTTAAGTTCTAACATGGCAAATCGAATCGTAGATTACTACAGAATTGTTGACAAAATTGCTGATAGTCTTTTAATTCATAAAATTTGTAATTCAAAAGGTGTTAAAGCTACTCCACAAAAAGGCGGGTACTGTCGCTACTTAAGAATAGATAATCCTTCGACTGGCTTAAGCATTCAATTTAGTTGTAATTTATGGCAAAAAGGGATTTGCGGAAAAACGACTCCATTTTGGATGACATTTAAGACTATTGATGAAAACAATAATTGGGTTACATATTCGCCAAAACTCCGTTACAACTTGGATGATAAAGGTAAAAAATACTTGATAGAGAAATCTGATAAATCCGATATGCTGATTGTACCGCTTTATCCAAAGCGTAATACAAATGAGTTTGAAATGGTAGATGACTTGATAAAACAAGCAAAAGAGTATATCGACCTTCTTTAGACTCTATCAAGCCAGTATGTTTTTACTTTACAGCGAGGGTCATTAATTAAAGCTTTATTAAGTACCCAAGTAGTTTCAAGCGGGTCTCCCATCGTCCAGTATTGATAATCTTCGATACAAAGCATTGTGTAAATGCGTTTTTGAAATTTTGCTCGTTCGCCGTTTTGTCGAATAAATATAACAGCATCCTCAAAGGCCTTTCGTTCAGCTTTGCAGATGTCGCAGTTATTTGTGCATTTCCCCTCAGCTTTTGTTTTTTCACAAGGAAAACTTAAAATGTATTCATGCGGAGCAAAGTTTTCAAAAGTCTTTGCATTTTTCCAAGTCTTACTACTGATATAATTTGTAAAATCTTCTAATGAATAAGTCATACTAAGATATTACACTACTTTTGTTATAAATACAAACTTAAAATGTAGTTTTAGCTTGACAATACAGTTTAAATTTGTAATATGTGGATATGCAATAGGAGTGTTCAATGAAAAAATTTATTTTAAGTAGCTTTATTTTTCTGATTATTTCAAATATCGCAAATGCTCAAGAGATTGGTTTAGGAATTGAATCAATAAGAAAAGGTGGAGTGGAAAACCTTTTGGCACCTTTACAGATAAGAAGTATTCAGCCTAATTCACCTGCTGAAAAAGCAAATATTCCGTTAAATTGGTATATTATAAGCATTGATAGGAAGTTAACTAAAGACTTAACCAATCAAGATTGTTTGAAATTACTAAATAACAGCATTCGAATAGAATTAGTTATCTCACCTATACAAAGCATTTATAGCGAAAATGCTATCAAATTAACACTTACCAACGAAAAAAGCTTTTTAAATACTGTCAGAGATGTTCCCAAAACAAAGGGAATAGGTTTAGGTATTTATAAGTACAATTTGGATTTAAAAATGCCTTTAATAATAACTAGCGTAGAAAAAGGTTCGCCTGCTGAAATTGCAGGAATACAAAAGAATACAATAATTCTAAAAATAAACAACAAATCAACAAAAGAGTTGACGGTTTCTGAATGCGAAAAATTGCTAAATAGTAAAAAACTGGAGCTGGAAGTTACAGATTTGCAAAACAATAATGTGAAAAATTATAGATTAACCCCTCAAAGTTATTATGCAAATGAGGTAAAGAAAGCCGAAAAAGGCTGGGTTTTAAGCAAGGCTATGCTTGCTTTTTCTCAAGATAATCCAAAAGAAAAAGTTTTAGCAGAATACTTCAATACTTTTAATCCTGATTATGACCGTACAAATGGCATGACTAATAAAGAAATCGCTGAAGAAGATATTCAAAAACTTCAAAAGCCTTATTTAGAATTTAAATCAAATAAGAATAATATGAAATTTAATAAGAACTTATACGATGGAATTAATACATTTATTAGCCAGTATAAAGAATTAAATAAATGGGAAATTGAAACGGTTAAAAATATTTTAGTTTCCTATGGAGAATTAGGTAATTCAGCATCCGAAAAAGAAGTATTTAATTATATCACTTCGGCAAAAGTTGAAAATAGCAATTATTTTATAAATGAAATTGAGAGTAGAAAACATTCTATTAATACTTGGACGGCAATGGCTAAAGAAATTAAAGATTATAGTGTTGCCTACGAAACGAAACAAAAGCAATCTGCACCTAAAGTTACAACACCTTATTTTATTGACAACATGGATTTTCGTGAAATTCTTTGGGGATGGCAAACGGCAAAACAACCACAGAAGAATGGAATTTATATAATCACATCACAGGCAGGGGCAAAGGTTCTTCAGTCAGTTTCGGGTGGAGTATTATTAACAACAGATGTGACAAGATTATCAAATCCAAGAACTATTTTTGTAGCAACAAAAAGACAATTCGTTGATGATGAGTGGTTAAGAGAAGGTATGGTTATAGTTTTTGATGGTTATTATACTTATACAAATACCCTTGGAGTTAATAGAAAAATTTACAAATTCAAAGAAATTCCGCAAGCAGAGTACTGTAATCGTATCCAACAAAACAAAACATATTATTTTATAAAATAAATCAAAATTTAACACTATACTATCGGCTTATTTACCAATATTGTTTTTATACTATCATGAGTAAAAATGGCAGGAGTATAAGATGTTTAACTTACCAACAAGTAAAAAAACTACAGAGAAAAAACCTAGTGAATTAATAACTGAATTCGCAAACCCTTGGTTGCAACAAACTCAAGTTTTGCAAAAATATGAAAAAGAATTTTTAAAGGCTCCTAATGTCGCAATAGAAATGCCAACAGGCACTGGTAAAACTCTAGTTGGGCTTACAATTGCGCATTATAAACAAAATGCAGAAAGATTGAAAGTTGTCTACCTATGCCCAAACAAACAACTAGCAAGACAAGTACATGAAGAAGCTAGAAAAAATAATATTAACACTTGCTTAATTACTAATTCAAAAACTCCTAAAGAAAATTTTTCTCCTGCTGATATTGATAAGTATAATCAAGCAAAATCAATTGCTATTACCACATATTCGGGCTTGTTTAACACAAATCCAAAAACGCAAAACCCAGATGTAATAATTTGCGATGATATTAACGCAGCTGAAGATGCAATAAATAATATGTGGACTATTGAAATTGACAAAGAACATCAACCGACACTTTATTCTGAAATAAAATCTCAATTTAATAATTTTAAAGTAGAATATTATTCCAGTGAAGATAGAGTTGATTTAGTCGAGCTATCATCTTGGTATGATAACAAAGAAAACATTTTAAACTTATTGCAAAATTGTAACCAAGAAAGTATTAGATTTACGCTACAAAATTTAGGTAATAACATTGAAATCTGCAATATTTTTGTATCTTATGATAAAATACTTATAAAACCATTTCTCCCCCCAACTTTTAAAAATCTTCACTACCACAATGCTAAGCAAAGAATTTTCTTGTCTGCAACAATGGGTATTACTGGCGACATAGAGCGTTTAACTGGCATAAATGATATAAAATATATAAAATGCGATGAAACTTCTATTAACGGTTTGAGATTTTTTATCTCTCCTCATTTATTGGATAATCAAAAAAAATTTTTCTTAGAGTATATAAAAAATTCTAAAACATTATTAATTGTAAATAGTAATAAAACTAGAGATATGTTTGTTAAATTCTTTGAAAAAGAGTTACCTGAACTCACGATTTTTACAAATGATAACATTGAAAAAGCAAATGATAGCATAACTCCATTTCTTGAAAGCGGGGAAAATACTATTTTAATACTACCTAATAGATTTTACGGTATAGATTTACCAGAAGATAAATGCAGACGCATAATAATGTATAATTTACCTTTATATAGTAATTTGCAAGAAAAATTCTTTTGGAATGCATTAGGTGCCAATAGTAGATTCAAAGAAAAAATTGGTATTCGTATCGTGCAAGCAGTAGGCAGATGTACCCGCAAAAAAAATGATTTTGCAAGCATTCTTTTGTTTGATAAAGAATTGATTGCTTGGTTACAAGATATACGAAATTCTGAAACTTTACCAAATCAATTACAAATAGAATTAGATATTGCTAATAACAATACTGTAACAGAATCTAGTAAACTAATTGAACAGCTGCAAGCTTTCGAAAATGAAACAGAAAGTCGCCAACAACTAAATGAATATATTTCTGAAAATATTACTAATTATACAAGGAAAGATGATAGTATCAATGCTGTACTTTCACAATGTGCATTGAAAGAAATTATATATTTACAACGATTGTGGGGTAAAGACTATAATAATGCTTATAAAAAGGCTGTTGAAATAATAAATCTTCTTAAAGAAAATAAATCTTGCGTGCCTTATAAAGCTTTTTGGAATTATTTGGCTAGTTGTATTGCATTTTTAGCAATTAAAAATGGTGATATTAGTGCTGATTGGAGCGCAATATATTCTAGGCATATTAATGACGCCATAAACATGACTCCAACTGTTAACTGGCTTAATAATGCTAAACAAGGATTAAAAATTCAGCAAAATGATTATCCTGATTTAACCTTAATTTTGAATACATTGAATGAGTTAAAATTTAAATCTGGCAAATTTGCAAATAAAATTACAAACTTAAAAGAAAAAATAAATTCGGACACCGCAAAATCATTTTCAGAAACATTGACAACGATGGGCAAATTGCTTGGTTACCATTCATTTGACTGGGAAAATGATGATTCATCAGGTACACCTGATTGTGTTTGGTGTGGAACAATACAGGGGCTATCTTTTGAAGCTAAGACAATGACTGAAAGAGAAGATAAACCAATATCATGCAATTATATAGGACAAATGGCAAGGCAGCAACAATGGGCAAAAAGAGAGTTAAATCTATCTATTCCTTTAACATCAATTATGATAACAAAACAATATTCTATACAAAAATATGCACTTCAATCTAGAGATGAAAAAGATAGGTATATAACACCTACTGTTATTCGGGAAATATTCGCTTTATTGACAGAAATGTATATTGATTTATCAAACAAAACACTTAATTTATCAGTAGAAGAAACACGGTCAGCAATATATCAAGAACTAATGAATAAAAAATTATTATTATCTGATATAATAACAAGATTGCAAAAATTCGATACGTTAAAGACTGTTGGTTAATTAAAATTCAAGCAATATTCCTTAGCTCATAAAAACTACGGAGGTCGGAGACTATTCGGTTCCAACTATTTTTCACTAGGGGTACCATATTAAAAGCCGCATTATAAGCGGCTTTTTTAGTATTTAATCTTTCTTATTTCTCAATTCTTTATATAACTCTGCTAACAACAATTCTTTAATAAATTTCAGCTTATCTTCATTTTCAAACAAGCCTCTAAAGAAATTATCGTTTTCTTCATATCGGGTTATTGCTATATCGTTAAAATATTTTTCATATAAAGTTCTAAAGGCTGTTTTATCACCAGACTTAGCAGAATTTGCCATTTGTTCATTCTTCATCATGTCTGATTTTAACTGGGCTAAAACTTTATCTTGTTCAGTGAATGCTGTTCCAAACTTCTTATTGAACTTATCAATAATTTCGGATAAAGCATCTTTTTCTTTATCTTTACCAGATCCACCAGAACCTGAAACCGGTGCAACAATCCCTTCTTCATTTTGAAGAGTTATTTTCCCATCTGCTGTTTTTTGTAATTTATAGTATTCAAGCAACAATGCATCATTAAGATTAATCTTTTCAGAATTATTTTTCGGCAAAAGTTTTGATAGATATTTAGTGTAAACATAAAGTTTTTGCATATCTTTATCAAACATACGGCATACTTGGATTATAAAAGAATAAATCCTGTTAAACGAATACAACAAAGATTTAAACTCATCTTTTTTCTTATCTTCTAAAACCTCATATCTTTCTATTGCTGGTCTTAAAATTAGAGAAAGTGCGTCAAGCGTTGGGGGTGTCTTTTGGTAGAATTTTTTTGCAAAAGCTTCAACTTCTATATATTGCCAAACGTGGAAATCATCAAGCATTCTTTTTATATCATATATTGAATTAGGGTCTGTTTCGCTCTCTAAAACCGTTGCTTCATAATATGGCTGGAATGCTCTTTGAATTTCTTCTTGAGTATTTGCAAAATCCAAAACAAAAGTGTCCTCTTTACCTTTTGTTGTTCTATTTAATCTTGAAAGCGTTTGAACAGCCTTAACACTATTCAATTTTTTATCAACAAACATTGTATGTAATAATGGTTCATCAAACCCTGTTTGGTATTTTTCAGCAACAATAAGCATATTAAAATCATCATGGAAATATTTTTTAAGCTGATTTTCTTTAATGCCGTTGATTTTTTCTTCCGTCCATTCTTGTCCGTCATCTTCAATACTACCTGAAAATGCTACTAATACATCTAAATCATTATAGTTATGGGCTTCTATATAACGTCTGAATTCAAATAAATATCTAACTGCATGCAAACGTGAAGCTGTAACAATCATTGCTTTTGCTTTGCCATTAATTTTCTTTTTGGTAATATCTCTAAAATGTTCTATGATAATTGCAGTTTTTTGTGCAATGTTATGGGGATGCAAGCTCTCGAATCTTGAAACTGCTCTTGCGCCTTTTACTTTATCATATTCAGGGTCGCCTTCGATTTTCTTAGCTATTTTGTAGTATTGCTGATATGTTGTGTAATTTTGAAGAACATCTAAAATAAACCCTTCTTCTATTGCCTGACGCATTGAGTAAATATGAAATGCTCTGTAAGTTCCATTTTCTTGTCTATCACCAAATATTTGTAATGTTTTATTCTTTGGAGTAGCAGTGAAAGCGAAAAATGATATGTTTTTATGCACACCATGTGTTGCAAGTTCTTTAACCAAATTATCTTCATAATCTTCTTTACTGTTTTCTTCTTTAGCTTCTTCTTGGGCGTATAGTTCTAAAACTTCTTCAGTATCACTTAACGCAACTTTTAATTTCTTCGCAGCTGTACCACTTTGTGATGAATGTGCTTCATCTACAATAACGGCATATCTTTTTCCTGTTGCCTCAACATCTTGATAGATGTATGGAAATTTTTGCAAAGTAGTAATAATTATCTTTGCTCCATCGTTTAAGGCTTCTTTTAAACCTTTTGAACCGTCTTTAACTGGTCTTACAACTCCATCAACATGGTCGAATTGGTAAATCGTATCTTGCAATTGACTATCAAGAATTTTTCTATCTGTAACAACGATTACGGAGTTAAAAATAACTTCGTCATTTTTATCATGTAAACTCTGTAATCTATGTGCAAGCCAAGCGATTGAATTTGATTTTCCTGAACCTGCACTGTGCTGAATTAAATAATTTCTTCCGCTTCCTCTTTCTTTAACATCTGCTAAAAGCTTTGTTACAACATCTAATTGATGATAACGAGGGAAAATCATTGTTTCTTTTTTACCTGTGATTTTACCTTCTTTATCTTTAATATCTTCTTTTTGTAAATGCATATATTTGTGCAGAATTTCCATCAAAGAGTCTTTTGCTAAAACTCTTTTCCAAAGATAAGAAGTTATGTAATCATTTTCGACTGGCGGATTTCCCTTGCCTCCGACATTTCCTGCACCGTTTGAACCTTGATTGAATGGTAAGAAATAAGTGCTTGCACCTTGTAACCTTGTTGTCATATATACATCATACAAATCAACAGCAAAATGCACCAAAATTCTTTGTTTAAATTCAAACATCTTATCTTTTGTTGCACGATCGAATTTGTATTGGTTAATGGCGTTTGTTGCATTCTGCCCTGGGAATTGGTTCTTAAGTTCCATTGAGACAACAGGAATACCATTTAATAAAAGGACTATATCAATACTTCTTTCATCTTGTAGAGAAAATTTCATTTGGCGTGTGCAATGCAGGATATTTTGAGAATATTTTAGGTTATGTTCTGGATTCATTGAGGTTTCTGGCTTAAAGTAGCAAGGATAGAACTTAATACCTCTATCTTTGAACCCATGTCTTAGAACAAATAAAAGGTCAGTGCTTGATACTTCATCTTGAAATCTTTTTAAAAGCGCTTGTTCAGGATTATTAGGGTAATTCTTGCAATGCTTTTCCCATTCTATTGGCTGTGTTGTTTGGATGAATTTCAAAAACGTATCTTCATCCAGCGCTGTCGAACGGTTCACATTGTTTGGATTACCTTGTTTGTAACCGCCTTCGGTTATAAGGTAATTTTCAATTGCTTCTTCAAAATTTTTCTCTTTTAGTAAAGTATCTTGCATAATTTTAGTCCTTTATGTTTAAGTCTTGTTTATTCTATAACCTTTCTTTTTCCAGTTACACATTCGTATATAAGGGATTTTTTGTATTCGGTTAATTTTTCGATTAATTGCTCTTTATCTTTTATTGCATTATCTATTTCAGCACATTTTTTGTCAAGATATTCTGCGATTATGCTTTGTTCACCCTTTGTTGGTTTTATTATGTATAAGTTACAAAGTTCCCCATCGAATTTTAAGCTTTGTCGAACACCTGCACCCATTCCATAAAAGCCCTTCATTATATCAAAAGTATGTAGCAATCTATAAAAATAGTTGGCACATTGTGTCTTATCTTTCAATTCTAATGTTACGTAAGCAGAAGTTATAATGCCTTTTTCCTTAACGAGTCCGCATCTTAAACTCTTATGATCATTTTGTAGGTCGGTTAACCTTAATACTATATCATTAGGTTCAATAATATTATATGTTTCAAATGTTTCAGGCAACAAACCCATATTGTTCTTGATATTTCGCTTTTTTATATTACCATAACTTAATGAAAGAACATTAGTTTCTATGTTGTTGGCATTTGGAGATTTTTTATTTTTAAATATCTTTAATAACTTACAAACTTCCCAATGTTGAGGGATTTCGCCTATCCACTCAATGCCAGAAGCTTTTAGTGGAACGGATTTGTCTAAGCCTTTTGTTACAGCTTCGGTTATGACTGATTGTTTGTATTCTTTGAGTTTTTCAATAATATCCTTCTGGGTCTCAACAACCCTATCAATCGCCCAACACTTCTTATCCAAATAGTCCGTTATTTGTTCTTGCTCCTTGTCAGGCGGGCAAACAGCTTTAAATTGTCGGAGTTGCGTTTTATTAAATTTTAATTGAACAGCATTGCCACCTATTTTTTTGAGTTCATCATTAACAAGAGGATTTATTAGCCAATAATATATAAACTTGTTATTTTTACTACCATCTAACATAATTGCATTTGGGGCCAATGAACTATGCTCATACATGGGTTCATATATATACACATTACCAACAGATCCTATATTAGATAATATCAACTCTCCACCAAATAAATTTGAATTTGAAAGATAATTGTATGCGTGCTTGTTGATATATACCCTTTTATCTTTAGTTCCAGACAAATCGGCTGTTCTTACTAGCATTGCATAATCAGGTTGATCCAAATATTGTACATTTGCATCAATATCCGCAAAACTACCGCTTGCAACATAATCTGTAATTCGATTAAAAATTCTGCTGAATTTATCAATTTGCCAATAAACAGGTATTTCCCCAATCCACTCTACGCCAGAATCCTTATATTTATCATAAGTTTTTATCCTAGGCATACGCCCCTCCTCTATTCAGCACACTCAAAACTGCAAAGTTATCCAATAAATTTGTTACCTTTTGAGCTTCTTCCAAGTTTTCAACCTGATTAGATAAACTTCTTGATAAAAGCTGAATAGTGTTTTGCAAAGTCTTTACTTTGTCCTGCTCCTCTTTCAATTTTTTTTCGTTGATGACATAGCCTTTTGTTAAATATTCTTTTAAAACAATTGTCGCCCATTTACGGAATTGTGTAGCCGTTTTTGATTTGATTCTATAACCAACAGAAAGTATCATATCAAGATTGTAATGAACAATTTTTCTTGAAACTATTCTATTGCCTTCTTTTCGAACTATTAAGAAATCCTTAATAGTTCGATTTTGTTCCAGCTCTTCTTCATCATATACATTTTTTATGTGCATATTAATATTTGGAACTGTTGTTTCAAATAATCTTGCCATCATGTCCTGTGTAAGCCAAATCGTTTCATCTTCTAATTTTGCTTCAAATGAAATTTGTCCACTTTTGTTTTTATATATTAGTATCTCGCCTTTGTTTTCCATATTAGTCATTAAATATCCTCTCCAAACTTCCATCTAAGGATTTTTCGAGCTCCAGAATTTCTTGCCTAATATCCTCAGATTTTCTTGGAGGTATGTATTTATAAAAATATCTCGTAAACGGTATTTCATAACCAACTTTTGTTTTCTTTTCATCTATCCAAGCATCAGGTGCGTACGGCAGAACTTCTCTTTTAAAATACTCTTCAATATCTTCTTTCAAAGGTACATTTTCCGTATCTCTTAAGGCTGTATCAGGAACTGGTTTACCGCTTTTTAAAATTGGATTACCGTTTTCATCTTTCTGTGGTCTTTCAACTACAATTTTTGAATATCCGAAATCCTCATTATCAAAAATTTTGCTTATCTCATGCTCTTTAAATTCAGCATAGATCTTCGTAATTTCTTCTATATAATGTTTCGGAATATCGTTTCTTTTATTCCCCAAAGACTTTCTTCTTTTTTCATAAAGTTCATTAGCATTGATTAGTTGAACCTTGCCTTTTCTGATATTGGGCTTTTTGTTGTTTAGAACCCAAATATAAGTTGCGATACCTGTGTTATAAAAAATATCGTTAGGTAGAGCAATAATTGCTTCCAGTAAATCATGTTCTAAAACATATTTTCTAATTTCAGATGGACCAGACCCGGCATCTCCCGTAAACAATGGTGAACCGTTATGAATAATAGCAATTTTAGCACCTCCGTTTTCAGGTTCTTTCATTTTAGAAATTGCCGTTTGCAAAAACAACATTTGGCTATCGCTTACTGCTGGCATGCCTGCTTGAAATCTTCCGCCTGCACCTAGCTTTGCTTCTTTTTCAACTGCTGTTTTTTCGTTTTTCCATTCTCTTCCAAAAGGAGGATTAGATAAAATATAATCAAACTTTTCGCCTTTGAATTCATCTTGTGATAGCGTATTGCCGTTTCTTATATTATCTGCATTATTATCTTTAATAAGCATATCAGCCTTACAAATAGCAAAAGTTTCATCATTGATTTCTTGTCCAAAAGGGAGAAGGGTTGCAGATTTATTCAATTTTTCCAAATAATCCTGAGCAACTGATAGCATACCGCCAGTACCACAAGCTGGGTCATAGAGAGTTTTTGCAACATTGCCTGCTAAAATGTCAGTATCATTAGCAAATAAAATATTTACCATAAGTTCAATAACTTCTCTTGGCGTATAATGCTGTCCGGCATCTTCATTGTGAGCCTCTGAAAAACGTCTGATTATTTCTTCAAAAATATAACCCATTTCTAAATTGGAAATTTTATTTGGATGCAAATTAGCTTTTGGAGTTGTAAATTCTTGTATTACGATATACAACAAATTTTTATCAGCCATTGTTCGGATTTCATTATCAAACTTAAACTTTTCAATAATCTGTCTAACGTTAGATGAAAAACCATTAATGTAGTTTCTAAAGTTAGTTTCGATATTATTGGCATCATAAAGTAAAGATTCAAAAGTGTATTTACTTGTATTATAAAACTCATAGCCTGATGCTTTTTTTAAGAAATTATCACGCATTGGCATGTCAGACGACATATTATTATGTTTATCCAACACAGCTTGTTTTGTGTCGGCTAAAATACAGTCAAAACGTCTAATAACCGTAAATGGTAAAATAACTTTTCCGTATTCATGCGGTTTATAAACCCCTGTTAATTTATCTGCAATCGCCCAAATAAGATTGGCTTTTTCGTTAATATTAACACTCAAACTCATACCATACTCCCCTTTTTATTTATCTTAGCATAAAAATATATTAAACAGATATTGACAAGGATGACACAACAAATATAATAAATATAGATAGCAAATGTCAAAAATCCGTATCAATAGCCTTAAAAATTAAGAAAAAGAAAGGAATTATTATGAAAAAGATTATAGCCAGCTTATTATGCTTAAGTTTTTTTAGCTTATCACCAATGACTATGGCAGCAAATACCGTACAGGTGCATACTGGCTTAAAAATTCCGCTACGAGTACAAGAAAAGCAGACAAGTAGGAATTTAGTAGCTGGTTCTAAAATAAATATGGAAATTGCCAATGATGTTTATCATGACAATATTCTTATATTTAAAAAAGGTGATAAGGCAACGTTGAATGTTACTGATGCAAAGAAAGCTGGTTTTTTGGGTCATGCAGGAGAATTTATACTTACTGATGGTGAAGTATATGACATCAAAGGTATAGTTCACCCTCTAGACTTTACACAAACATACACAGGTGAAGAAAAGACTTATCCAAAAGTGTTATTAACCGTAAGTGTATTCTTTTTATTCCCTCTTGCACTGTTTGGTTTTGTTAAAGGCGGACAAGCTCAAATAAATACAACTCAAATAATTAACGCACATCTAGGCGAAAGCTTCAACCTATAGGTGTATAATTAACAACAACACAAAAAAAATACGCTATATTGGCGCCTTTTTTGTATATATTTAAAACTGTTAGTAGTTTATAAATCGATATCCACGTCCTGTCGGAGATTGAGAGGAAGGGGTTGAATTATTATTTTTTCTGCCTTGCTGAACTGTACCTACCGCAACACCGAAAGATTGTTCAAATGCATTTTCAAACTTTACTTTTTCACTGAAATTTTTTATTTGGTAATATTTTCCGCCCGTCTCCATCGCAAGGCATTTAAGCTTGTCCGTGCCCCCTACCAGCACAACATCAATAACTATATCATTACGAGAAGCCATCAATTGTTTTATATATTCACAAGGATTACCTCCACAAGTTTCTTCACCATCCGTTACAAGTACTATTTTCTTTTTGGAATTACGCTCTGTCTTAATGAATGTAAAATCATCTTCTACAACCTTACGGAGGGAATACTCTATTGGAGTTGCACCGCCGGTTTTTGCCTGATTCAAATATCGTATTACCGCAGCATTGTTATTATCTTTAAAATTTGTTTCCAGGCGCGTCGTTTTGCATGCCGACATGCCTGTCTGGTGTCCGCCAAATGTACGCAGAGCAATATAAGAACTGCTTTTCATCTTTGGAATTACATATTCTAAAGTTTCTACCGCAAGCTTTATCCAACTCCTCATACTTCCTGAATAATCAACAAGCAGTTCTATAGCATCCCCGCCAACTATCTTTTTAGGAAGCCGGCGCACAACATTTTGTTTATAAACACTGGGGGTATAAACATTGAAGCTGGTTTCGGCAGAAAAAGCAGTGTTAATACTTGATAATAATATTAAAGCCAGAGCTATTAGGGTTACTTTTTTCATAATTTGAATATAACATTTCGCCTATCTTAATTCAACTTTATGTAAATTTTATGAACTTTATATTAGACAAATCGTTAATAATTTGAAGACTTATCTTGCAAAGTTTAGTGTTAAAAGTTATAATTACCGGTAGGGAACGATATGAAAAAATTTTTTGTATTTTTGACGGCATTTATATTGTCAACCAACTTGGTCTTTGCTGTTGACATTTCTAAGCTATACAATTTAAAGGCTTCAGACATTCAAAAAGTTAAAAAATCAACACTTTCTTTTATTAATCCTAAATACAAAGATGTAATTCTTGGCAGCGACTTTTTCATTGTTCAACAAAAAGAACAAAACACCTACCATGTAATAATTATTAAAAAGAAAGATAACAAAGATTATTTTTACTATATGGCGAACACTGAAAACGACTTGCTGCAAAAAGCTTTATTAAAAAACCTGAAAGCCAATGATATTAAATACAGTCAAGTCTTTGACTCGAAATTAAAGAGCTTTTTTTATGGTGAAGCATACACTGATTTGGCTCACAGTAACGTCAATATTAACATGATAACACGCCCATCAAAACAACCCGAGCCTCCGGTTCAAAACATTACAGAGGCCCCGGTAAATTACGATTTTAGTGATGAGGCGCAGGCAAAATTTAACCAAGCTTCAGGAATTGTAGAACTGCCAAAACCAGATAGAATAGTAAGACTTCCTGAAATTACCTCAAATACACAAAAAACTTCGCCCAAAACTCTAAATGGAGGAGTTATATATATTAACGACGGCACGAAATTCACAGCAACACTCTTATCTGATATTTCTTCTGACAGCTTGGCTAACAATGACAGAATAACTGCTGAACTTTCTGAAGACTGGGTTTTTAATAATATGTTGATTGCGCCGGAAGGAAGTATTTTAAGCGGTTATGCAATAGAAACAAAGCCTGCTTCATTTGCAATGGGTAACGGGCAAATAGGACTTTTATTTGATGAGTTAATGACCCCTGATGGTAATATTATACCTTTAAAAACAAACAAAGTATTTATTGTAGGCAATGAACCCAGGGCACTTAACATTACAAAAAGAATAGCCGGTGGTGCTGCTATCGGTTTAGCAATCTCTGCTTTAACAATGATTGCCGGAGCAGATCCGGTCGATGCTTTAATTATGGGAGCCTCAATCGGTGCTGCCGGAGGTGCGATAAGAGTTTTAACCTCAAAAGGCGAAGAAGTAAGGCTTTTGGAGGGCTCAATGCTGGAAATACTATTGACTGAACCTTTATCTGTTCAGCCTTATATGAAAGGATCTCAATGGCTGTAATCATTAGCAACAAAAATAATCAAAAAACGTTTCACGAAAAAGACTTCATAATTATTGGGTCAAATTCAGACTGTGATTATAAACTGGATTTAGATTTTGATTTACTGATAACGGTGCAGTACGACGAAAACAGCGGTAAGTGTACTGTTATAAACAACTTTTCCAATGAAAGAATTTTATTTTGCGGAAAGCCTTTAATTGAAAAACTTGTCATCGAAAAATTCTGTAAATTAAAAATAGAAGGCACAGACGATTTTATAGGCATAAAGCCGGCCGTTGAAATTTCGCATAACTTTACAAGTGAATTGTCTGACAAGCTTGAAAAAAGAAAAGCAATTCTTGAAAAAAGCCGTGTTGCTATTACAAAAGAAATCGCATTTACAGTCGCAGATTTAAAGAAAAAGATTTCTCTAAATTTTAATTCAGCAATTATTTTAAACATTGCACTTTTAATTATTTCCGTAATAGTTTCATTTGGGGTCTGCAACTATTTTACAGGGCTGCCAATCAGTGATACGGTTGCATTTTTAACCATGCCTTTTAACATAAAACTTCTTGCCATATTTTCGATTTTAACGTATGCTGTGGGACTTTCATTTAAGGCTGGTGTCTGCCTTTTGCTTCAGAACAAAGACGATAAAAAGCCTTCCTCTGTTACCGCACAAAATGTTTTAATAATAATGTCTTCGCTAATGATTTGCGCGTTCTATGGAATAAATTTAATTTATTATATGAACCCCGGAGGAAGAATAATTTATGCAATGTTAATTTCACTGTTTTTCATAAGCTTAATGCTTCTTATCGCAGCATCTTGCGGATACTTCAAATATAACGGACACAGGCTTGCACGCGAATTAGACCGCTATGAATACCGCGAAGATCTTGAACTTGTATTAAATGAATACCAATCCTGGATTGAAATGTATATAAATAATATTGGCAATGTGAAATTAAATTATATTAAAGAAAAAATGTTTAATCTCCATATAAAAGGATTTTTTGAAATCAGCGCCGGAATTTTAACAGCACCATTTTTGGCCTATGGTGTTTCAAATACTCTTGCAATGTGCTTTCCTGAAGCTGCCGGATGGGTAAGGATTTCAGGATTAAGGTTTTCGCCTGTGTTTTTAATTCTTGCAACAATGCTTATAATCTTTGCGTTTTTCACTCTTTCAAACGCATTCACTAATATAAGAAAAATTGCAGGTTCTGATGTCATTAAGCTGGACGGCTTCAGAAATTATCTTTTATCAGGCGTCGATATTTTCGGAATTGAAAACGTCAGAGCGCTTCAGGCTGAAAAAAACAGGCTTTTTGTAATTGGAATTTCTATAATATTTATAGAGTTTACTATGAATACATCCTATTTTATGACTGAAATAGGCGCTGATTTAAACGGGATTTTGCTGAGTATCGTGGCGGCACTTGTGCCTACAGCGCTTCTTGTCGCTGAAACCTACATGCTTTCAAAAACCAACTATGAAATATTTGCAAGCGATTCTCTAATCGCAAAACTGGATAAAAAATGATAAGAACTTATACAACCATAATTTTAATAATTTTGACAGTCATAACTTTGACCGCAGCTGCTCTTAAACCTAAATTATATAAGCCGGTTCAGTTTGTTTTGACTGATTTCAAAGTTGAAAATACGGTTAATGCTGAAAGAAAATCTCTAAAGGTAGAAATACCAAGCGAACAAACTTCCAAAACTGAAGAAAAAACTATTAAACTTCAGCCTCAATCAGAGGAAAAAACAACAAAAATAATCCAATCTCAAAACACAAAACCCGTTCAAAAAACAATAACTACAAGCAAAGTAGAACAAACTAAAAACGTAATGTCAGTAAAACAATCGGCAGCACCGCAGCAGTCAAAAACTGTTCAAACAACACTCCCTCAAAGTCAAATAAAGCTCCCGCCCTCAATACAACAAACAATAAACAAAACAGAAACCATTAAAACCGTTACACAGCCAAAGGTTAAGCAAACAACACAACCAAAAGAAATTGAAATAGAAAATAAACCCTTAACAGCCCAAGAAGAAATAATTGTTTGGAATAAATGGAGAAGCGACTTACAAAATAAAATTATGCGGGATTCTAAAGTGCATGCGCCTTTAGGTACAACATTCAAATTTTCTTTCACAGTTGACCGTGCCGGACGGATTTCTAATCTAAGGGTTTGGTCTAACACGCCGGCTTACAATACTATTGCAATCAATATGATAAAACCCGTTATTCTCGGCTATCAAGGTACAAGTATCTTAAATTTCCCGCCAAGAACAAAAAGAATTATTACCAACGTTAACGGAGGATTTGTAATCTCTACTAGCAACAAATTCAGTTCACCCAGCGATTTTTCAGATATAGAAAAAGTAAGAAATTGAGGTTAAAAAAATGTTTAAATGTTCAGAATGCAGCGAAGAATATCAAATAAAACCGGATTATTGCAAATGCGGCAATGATATTTTTATAGAAATAGAACCGCCTAAGCAAGAAAAAACTTCCTATAAAGAATTTGCTATACCGGTAATCTCTTTACAAAAAATATTTCCTATTGCATTTTTTATATTTTGTATTATTCTTGCAATTCTTCCCTGGACAATGACACAAACGCCTCAAAAGTCTTCACCGATACAAAAACAGCCTGCTCAAACTGTTAAAAATATTCCATCCATAGAGCAGCTATGGCAAGAGCCAAAAATCGCAGAACCGGTACACATGCCAAAACCGACGCCACAACAGGTACCACTCGAAGCGGACGTAACAATCCCTCAAAAGCAAAAGGTTACACCTACACCGCTGCCGCAAAAACCAAAAGAACAAAAAATTGAAAAAAAACAGCCTAAACCTAGCATTCAAAAAAATGTTGCAGTTCCTGCAAACTCGCAGCGGCAGGTAAAACTTCCTCAGCCCAAAACACAGCCAAATGGGCAAAATGTTTCAACTGAAATTAAAAAAATGGATGCCAGAGAATTTTTAAATTACAAAGGTGCCGTTAGAAATGCCCTCTTAGCCAGATTAAACCTTGCTGCCGTAAAAGGTGAAGGGGAATGTCTTATTGAATTTTCTGTTGACAATTCGGGGAAACTCTTAAATCGCCGTTTTATTTCACAATCCTCTAACAAATCTGTTAATGATGAAGTCTACTACATGTTAATGCGGCTTCCACGCTTTAAAAAACCTCCACAATATTACAATGGAGAAAAAATCCGCTTCAAAATTTATCTTAACAACGGGTATTACGAAATCAGCTACGTTAACTAATGTTTAAAAAAATCAAAAAATGATTTTTTCTTTCCTAAAACTTTGTTATAACGCCTTTTAGTTTTAGCAGTTGCGTAACTATTATTAGAAATATCTATATTTTTAAATACTTCAACGGTCTTTGCACGAAATTCATCCTTAAAATTGTCAGGCACAAAGCCATCCAGCCAACTGAATAATGTATTAATTTTATAACAATCCAGTATTTTTTTAATATCATTTTGAATGTTTTCAGGGAAAGAATTCTTATTCACAAACTTTGTCGTTTCTGAAAGCACTTTGAAAATATCAAACATTGCATTAGTTGAGAAAGCTGTACACATGATTGAATTTTTGTTAATCCTATAGTAATAAGTAACAGAACTTTCGGTTACAATCACAGATGCAGAAAAAATTATAAGAAATGTAAAAAAATTATCTTCAAATTTCATACCTGTAGGAAACTTCAGTCCGGTATTTTTGATGAATTCTCGTTTGTAAATTTTGTTCCATACAACGACAGAATGCGTAAATTTCTGTTTATCATTAATTGAAGAAATTACATTTTTATCAAGAGCAAATGTCTTTTTTGAAAGATAATTATCTTTTATAAACTTACCTTCCTGATAATATTCAATGTTACCTGCAGCAATATCTGCTTTGTTAAAGGTAGCTTTTTCGTAAAGCTTTTCGTAAAAATCTCTTGAAATCCAGTCATCAGAATCTACAAAAGATATATATTCACCCTTTGCAAGCTCCAAACCTTTATTTCTCGCTGAACTTATCCCGGCATTTTCTTGAGAATAAACAATAATTCTTTTGTCATTTCTTGCATAATCATTTAATATATCAAGCGAATTATCTGTTGAGCCGTCATTAATACAAATGATTTCAATATCGCTCAAGGTTTGATTGACAAGGCTGTCGAGACAATCTTTCAAAAAAACTTGTACATTATAAACAGGAACTATTACACTAATTTTCGGCATGTTTTTCCTCATTTATTTTATTATTCTGATTTTCATAAACGTAATAAATCCAATATTGATCGTTTGGGCCGGCATCTCTGCGTTCGATAGCATTTTTCAAAATCTTTAGCTTATCAATTTCTTTTAAATTATTTTTCTTATAGTAATTTTCTGTAAACACACATCTTACAAAACAAGGCTGAATATCAGGATTATTCACATCTGCAATTGCCATGCCGGAATTATCATAATAAAAACACGGATTATCCTCATTTTTGCGATAATAGACAGTACCGGAATTCGGATTCACATAAACGTCATTTTTTCGATCCTCATAAAGTTTAACATTACTAGCATACTGGTGGTTAAGCATTACGACAAGCATATTATATTTGCTCAAATCAATATTTTCTATATCTTCCATCAGACCAAAATCAATATGATATCCTGATAGATTGAGAAGGTTAGTCTGAAGCAAATCTTCTGCATTGTTTGGGAAATATAGAATTTTAGTGTCTTTCCCGTACTTTTTAAAATAATTTCTAATTACGCACGGACTGTCTACAAAAGGCAGTTTTTTAATAAGCTCAGGAGATTGCTCAACTTGCGGAACAAAGTTGGAACAGCTTGCAACGTTGCGAATTTCGGCCACAGTTGCTCCTGCTTTAAAATACTTTATAATACGGTTAAACGGTCTTGCCCACAGGTGTGTTGACACAAGTGTCATATAAAACATTGCAAATAAAACTATAATAAATTTTCCCAATGAATTTCTCTTGAAATAAGACCATACAAGAACAGGCGACGATACAACACAGAAGAATATCAAAAATCTTATACTGAATATCATATATTGCAGCTGATATGACATAACTGCAATATTAATAAACAACAGTAGCGCGAATGCTGCGATAAAATACACCTGCCTGTTATGTTTAAAAATCGGTTTTATTAAAGCCCACAGCCAGCACGGTAAATAAACAAGAAAACCCAAAACGCCCAAACCCATTAATGGTTCCAATAAGGACTGATTTAAGTTTTTGTTGCTGGGATTGTATATACCATCAGTTATATCCGACAAATTCATGAAGGATAAAAACGCATCTCTTACCGCCAAAATCTTTCCTCCAAAGTATTCCCCCCAGTGAAATCCGGTAAAGTCAAAAAATAAAAATAAATATTTAGTGAAATTCGCAGGTATTGCCCTAAGTCCCTGATGGTTGCTGTGAGCCTGCAAAAATGCTGGACTTCCTATAAAATTTCCATAATTTATAAAGTTTAAAACATAGTTATAAAATGAAAATATTAAAAAGTTCAAAGTTCCGAAAATCAAAAACAGCAAAAACAATCGGTAAAACTCTTTTTTTCTATAATAAATTCCGAGCCCTATCATAAAAAGTCCAACACCCGGAACCGCCATAAAAGCAGTTGATTTTGTTCCTAAAGCTAGAGCATACGCTAATGCTGAAAAAAATACAGGAACTATTCTTTTTTCTTTCAACGCCGTCCAATATAGGTAAATACTTGAAAACACGAGCCCTGCAACTATCATATCTGTTTCGGTTCCGGTTGACTGCACAATCACGCCCGCAAACGAAGACAGCATAAAAATGCACCATAATCTTACTCGCATTGAGAATTTTAAAATCCTTAATACTCCATAAAGAGAAAGAATTGAAAGAATATAACCGCTGAATGCAAAAAAGCCGAAAAATGCAAGCCGTTTTGTAAACAAAATTACCCAAGCATACAGAATTTCTGAATTAATAGGGAGAAGAAGATTTCTTGAATCCGCAATTGTAAAATGATCTAAAGAACGGTTCAAAATCCAAAAAGTGCTTCTCAACACATGATATGAGCCTGCATCCGCATTTACAACAGGCATAATCGTCATCAAAAACAGCGATACGCCGATAAACACACACCAGCCCACAAATAGTACAATCAAATATTTATCAAGTTTTAATGCGTTAAAAAATTGATTAAAAAAGCCTTTTACAGATATACTATATAAGGGTTTCGCGCTTTTTTTCCACAGATAAGCAGCGCCCAAAAGCATTATGACATTCAAAATCAGAATCCCCGGCACTGAAATCGCTTTAAACAAAGATAAAATTTCTACGCTTAGCACCACTTGCGCAAAAGCACTTAGTAATATATATATTATCCCTTCTATAGAATTATTTTTCGCATAAGCGCTTGCAATAAAATACGAAGCAAGAAAAACTAAAATTAACGATATAAAAAATAAAATCATACCTTCTCCCTCTAGATAAAATCGTAACAAAACCGTTATATTTTTGCAAGAAAAAACAATTTATGCTTTACAAAAAAACATTTCTTTTGTAAGATATTTTTACCATGATTATAATAAATCAATTACGACGCAGAATAAGTGAATTTGAGGTTTTGTTGGAAAAATAGACCACAAGCTTATGCTGTTAGGAAAATAAATTCAAACAAGACCTTGAAAACAATATTCAAGGTCTTTTAATTTGTTAAAAAAATTTAAGAAAAAACAAAATAAAAGCAATAAAAATTTTTACGGTACTTAAAATAAAATGTGAAAGGAAAGACAATGACTTTAAGATTTCGACGACAATCTATAAAAAAAGCGAATGCCCCTCGCGTAAAGTTAATGAACTTAATTTGGGGCTTGTGATAGATTGTATGAGCAAATGTATCTTTGCATTTGCCGGAATTAAAAGGAAAAGGAAATGATATTACCACCAGCAAGCAAAATATACTCTACCCTTGGCAACAGCAATTCACTTGTGCCATTAGCAATAAAAGATGTCGCAAACAGCATTGGTTTAACCACTGCATCATACATTACAGGCGACGAAGTTGAAGGAAGAGACAGATTTATAGATGAATTCGGCACTCAAGCTATTTGGCTTTTCGGAATTCCCGGATTTAAAAAAATTCTTGATTTAACTCTTTTTAAATCTCTCAAATATGATCCGGAAATTGATGTAAGAGTGTTAAAAGACCCTAAAATTCTTGAAAAAGCTAAACAGTATGCCCCTACAGAAACAATTCAAAGCGCTTTGCAAAAAGCAGGAAAAAATGCAAAAACATTTAAAGGCCTGTCTTTTGGAAAATTTGTTGCCTCAACACTTTTGACAATTCTTTCATACTGGGGTTTGACGAAGTTTAGACACTCTCATACGGAGCAGCACATTAAAGATCTTTATCTTAAAAAGCACGGAAAAAAACAAGAGAAAGCAAAAGAACAAGACACTGCTTTCCCGCTAAAATCCGTTCCACAAGCCTTTGGAGCCATACACAGCTTATCTTCGCAGAAATCAAAACAAACAAGCTTCACCGGCGGATTTGAAGATTTCATGTTTTCGCCTGCTAAAAACTTAATGATAGTTGATGGTGCGATTTCCAGTGAAAGGATTTTTGAAAGCAGAAATCCGCAGGATCAAATTGGTTATATTGTAAAAGAAGGCGGGTTCTGGATGTTTATGTATCTGCTTGGACCGAAAATCCAAAACCACTTTGAAAAATCAGCACTGAAAAATCATAACAAACCGATTGACCTTGATGCTAGAGTAATAGAAAGCGCTGAACTTAAACAAGCAATGCAAAACAAGACACTGCTTGAAAGTCTTAAAAAATTCCCGACAATCGGAAAGGATTTTGAGATTTACGATTTCATATGCAACCCGCAAAACAAAGACAATATTGTTGTAAAAATGTCCAAAATGTCTGACATTATAAATGTTATAGATTCTAAAAACCTTGACAGCGCACCTGATACAAGAAAATACATTGACATAGAAGAAGTCAAAGGCGTAAGAACAAAACTTGAAAATCTTTATACAAAATTCAATGAATACCAAACTTCTTTTAAAACTAAAAATCCAGAAGTAAAGCTGACTGAAAATGAAATTCTGGAAAAATTCCTGAAAGAAGTAAAATCATTAAAGAGAAAATCCATTTTTAAAAACATAGGTTCTTGCATAGCTGCGCTTGGAATCGCAGTGCCGGCAATTATGGTAGGTTTAAGGTACCTGGACAAAGACAACAAAAATTTCAAAGTAAAAGAAGAAATCGAGAAAAAACTTGCAAAAGAATTAAATACAAATGCCTAATTTGCTGACTTGGCAACCCCTTGTGCGGCCAAGTAACCCGTAGACCAGCAGTTTTGAAGGTTAAAGCCGCCGCATAAGCCGTCTATATCAAGAACTTCACCGCAGAAATATATTCCTTGATATTTTTTAGCCTCCAGCGTTTTTGAATTGACTTCTCGAAGGTCAACGCCGCCTGACGTTACGACTTCTCCCCCGCCAGAAACTGATACCGCTTCAACCTCAAAATCGTTTAGGTATTTTAAAATCGCATTTCGTATTTTACCGTTGACATCTGAGCATTTTAAATTCTCGGAAACGCCGGCATGCTCTGTAATATAAGCTGCAAAAGATTTTGGAACTAATCCAGAAAGGAGATTTTTTACTGACTTGTGCGGATTTTCATTCAACATACACTGCAAATCAATTTCGCCGGCAAAATCAAACGTGATTTTATAAGGAAAAGCTTCACGCGCCATTATCGATGAAACAGTAAACACCACAGGCCCCGAAATTCCATCGTGCGTGAATAAAAAATCCCCTCTAAAATTTTGTTTTCCAACTTTTGCGCTAACATTTTGAACAGAAACACCGGATAAAGATTTAAAGTTCTGTATAGTCCTTAAGCCTGTAAGCGCAGGTTTTGGAGCTACAATTTCAATGCCTAAATTTTTAAGTAAATCAAACGACGCATGGCCGCCTATTGAAAATATAACTTTCTCAAAGAAATAACTGCCGCCGTTCGTTTTTACTTCATATCCTCCATTACAAGGCTTGACAGATAAAACATTTTCTTTTATAAACTTAGCCCCCTTAATTGCCTCAAGCATTTTTGCTCTAACATCAGACGCGCTGTTTGAGATTGGGAAAATCCGCATATCATCTTGAATATACGTTTTTACTCCAATTTTTTCAAAAACCTCGATTGTGTCCGACGTTGAAAACTTCGAAAATACTGAATATAAAAACTTTTCACCACGCGGGTAATTTTTGGCAAGTTCTTTAAAATCAAATTCTGCATGCGCAAGATTGCAGCGTCCTCCGCCTGTAGGCAAAAGCGTTTTTAGCGGTGAATTCTTTTCAAAAATAACCGGCGAAAAACCGTTCTGCTTTAAACAGTAAGCACAAAAACATCCCGCAGGGCCGCCGCCTATGATTGCGATTTTAGATTTCGACTCTAGTGCCATAAAGAAATACCATTTCAGGGTTTTCTAAATCTGAATGCAAATCAATAATTGACTTATGCAAAACAGGATGAACAAAGTCCGGCGCAAGTTCAAGCATAGGAACAAGCGTAAATGCACGCAAATGAACGTATTTATGCGGAATTACGAGGCTTTCTTCATTAATTATCTCTTTATCGTAAAAAAGAATATCAATATCAATTGTGCGGTCTTCGTAATTCTGAGAGCCAGAATTCTTGCGCCCAAGCTGGGCTTCAATACGTTTGCATGTATCTAAAAGCTCATGCGCAGAGAGTTTTGTTTTAATTTCGACAACAGCATTGACAAACCAAGTATCTGAAGACATATTCCAAGGTTCAGTTTCGTAAAAAGCTGATGTACGAATTACGCTTATATTCTCAGATGCGCCGAGAAGACTGGCTGCCTGTTGAACATAACCGATTCTATCGCCTTTATTTGAACCTAAACTTAAATATACTATTGCCATACAAATATTTTATAGATTATTCACTGTAATGTCAACAGTTATTTGACTTCACTAACTATTGATTTTAAAGCGCCGATTACTGACAAAACATCACGTTCTGAGACAAAACCCAGTGTACCGATACGGAAAATTTTGTCTTTCAAATCGCCTTGGCCGTTGGCAACAATAATATCGTATTTTTCCTTTAAAATTTTGCGGATTTCACTTACAGAAACTCCTTCTATAGGATATATTGACGTAACAGCATAACTTGCTTTGGCGTCATCTTCTACAAAAAGTTTAAATCCCATCTCGCGCAAAGAATTTCGAAGCAGCATGGCATTATGTTTGTGCCGCTGCAAAATATTTTCCAAACCTTCTTCTCTAAGCATTTTCATCGCCTTATGAAGGGCACATACCAGATTAACAGCCGGAGTGAAGGGGGTTGTATTTTCACCCAAAGATTTTTTGTAACTGCTCCAATTAAAATAAAATCCCGGGTATTTACATTTTTTATGAACCTCAAAAGCCTTATCACTCGCCGTTAAAAAGGATAATCCCGGCGGTATCATAAAGCCTTTTTGAGAACCTGAAACTAAAACATCAATTCCCCATTCATCGACTTTTATGTCCATTGCCCCGACTGATGTAACTCCGTCAACAACAGATAATGCCCCATGCTCTTTTATTATGCGGCAAAGTTCTTTAAGATCATTCACAGCCCCTGTTGAGGTTTCAGAGTGTGTCAGAGTAACTATTTTAATTTCTTTATTTGCATCTTCATCAAGACGTTTTTTTAAAACTTGCGGGTTTATAACCTCGCCAAAAGGAACTTCTATTTTTTCAACAACAGCGCCATGACTTTCTGCAATTTTGCCCCAGCGCGCGCCAAAGTTTCCAATAACAAGCGCCAAAACCTTATCACCAGGATTAATTAAATTTGAAAGCGCTGCTTCCATTGCACCAGTCCCGCTTGCTGCAAAAATATAAACATCGTTTTTGGTTTGGAAAATCCACTTCAAATCTTCAGTTGTTTCATTTAGAATTTTCGAGAACTCAGGGCTTCTGTGAGGAACAGGCGAATGCGCCATTTCTAGTAAAACGCTTTCCGGCACAGGTGTCGGGCCGGGTATCATCAATAAAGTTTTGTCTTTCATATAAAGCCCCCTTAAATTTTATATTTTTAATATTAACACAATTTCTTTTTCTGTGTATAATATTAAAGAAATGTATATTTATGGTATTTTATCAACAATTTTATTTTTAATACTTCTCCCGTTTTACTACATTATCAGGGTATTAAACAGGAAGTTTCTTTATGGATGGAAAGAAAAACTCGGATTTTTTAAAAATCCTTCACTTGGCGAAAAGGTTATTATGCTTCACGGAGTTTCTGTCGGAGAAGTTATTGCGCTTGAAAATTTGACAAAAAAAATTAAAGAAACATTTCCTGATTATAAAATTGTAATCACAACCGGCACAAAAACAGGGCAGGATATAGCGCATAAAAAATACGAAAATATCGCAGACTTTATTACTTATTTTCCGTTTGACATACCTTTTTGCGTGAAAGGATTTTTAAACAACATCCGCCCATCAGTCGTTTTAATCGCTGAAACAGAGATTTGGCCGACGTTTGCCTACCTCTGCCGCAAAAAAAATATTCCTTTATTCATAATTAATGGCAGAATTTCAGACTCAACTTTCAAATTATACAAACATTTAAGATTATTTTTTAAAGAAGTTTTAAAAAATTACACAGGAATTTTGACCCAAAGCGAAGAAGATAAACAAAAGTTAATAGCTTCAGGCGCAAACCCTGACTGCACAGAATGCATGGGCAATTTAAAATTCGATATAAAAAAATTAGATGTAAATATTGACATTCAAAAGGGCGAAAACCGCTTAATGATTGCAGGCAGCACCCATGCGGGCGAAGATGAAATAATCCTTGACACATTTAAAGACTTAAAACAAGAATTTAAAGACTTAAAATTGCTACATGTTTCAAGACACCTTCAAAGACTGCCGCACATCGAAAATCTTATAAAGCAAACAGGTCTTTCATATGGCTTCCGTTCAAAAAGCGACACATTTGCTGATAAAGACATCATCTTGCTTGACACGATGGGTGAACTTGGCAAAATGTACGCCCTATGCGACTTTGCATTTATCGGGGGCAGCTTTAACAAAACTGGCGGACACAACCCTCTTGAAGCAGTAGTTTATAACAAACCCGTTGTCTCAGGCCCTTCAATACATAATTTCCGCGATATCTACCATATATTAGGTCAGTCTGATGCAGGCAAAGTTGTTAATTCTAAGGAAGAACTGAAAACTTATCTTGAAAAACTTCTCTCTGATAAAGATTTTTACACAAAAGCATGCTCCGATTGCAAATCCGTCTTTGAAGCACAGCAAGGAGCGTTAACTTTTGTTGTTGAACGTTTAAAAAAAGTTTTATAATTTATACGAAATTCATAATCATGCTTGGTTTATGCGCCTGGTGGAGAAACCGTGTTATTCCAGGGCATGCCTTGACATCTATAAAGACGCTCTTGATTCAACGGCATAACCCTTAGTTAATGTATTTTATTTTCCTAAGAAGAGGTTACATCTCGCGAGCCCCCC
>OLIW01000454.1_pt1 | contig 46875 bp, 38 predicted proteins | sample 1601321 | NCBI WGS metagenome assembly OLIW01 (sample SAMEA2452114, study PRJEB22498) | human gut metagenome
CTTCAAAATATACATGGAATAATACGATAATCATTATTATAGGTATCTGTATTATGCTGATTGTTATTGGAGCCGTATTCTATGTAAGGAAAAAGAGTGGTTCAGAAGAAAAATAATGATGATTTCATAGGAGTAATAAAAAGAGCAAAATCAACAAAAAACAGCTAAAAGAATGTATTTAATATTTGGTGCTCGCTTTTTAACATGATATCCATAAAAAGAGCCGATGTAAAACAAAAAACTGGTTTACATAGGCTCTTTTTAGTATATAATGATTATTGAAAGGCGGTGGAAGTATGCTCATAAGATATATGTTTGACAATTTTTGTTCGTTCAAGGAAGAGTGCGAGTTTTCATTAGAAGCACCAGGCGGGAAAGTAAAAAAGCGCTTTCCGGATAACTATACTACAACAGAAACAGGATATGACCTGCTGAAAACAGCAGTTATCGTAGGTGAGAACGCAGGTGGTAAGTCCAACTTTATAAATGGATTAAAATATCTGAAATCATTGTTTGATACAAACATGAAAGTGCAGTCTGTTAATTCATATATTAACACAGATACTTTGATGGAGTGTAATAATCCCAAACAGAAATTTAATGTAGTATTCTTAGCGGGGAATCATTATATTTATGAGTATGAAACTATTGTTGATACAAAAGGAATCTATAGCGAAAAACTTATCAGAAGCAGCCAGCGGAAATCAGCTGAGCATGTAGTGTTTGATATTTTACGGGATCAGGAGGATATATATACATTACGAAGAGGAACAGCCAGGGAAGTGACAGCTGCTCTTAAGAATAGCAATAATAGTAACGGATTATTTGTAGTTAAACTGGCTCTTCTCGGAAATAAGGATGCGTCAGCAACTGTTGAATGGATGTTAAATGTCCTATATCCGGGTAATATACCCTCTGACAATATAGACAGCATTGTCAGGCAGGAACGGGATCTTGAAATTATGAAAGATCCAAGATATGTAGAAATTTTTAAGATGGTAGATTACAGCATTTGCGGAATTGAAGTGGATGATGAGAAGCCTTATTCTAAAACTCTGGTAATTCGTAAGAATGCACAGGGAAAGCAGTTTAAGAGAGAATTATCACAGGATTCAACCGGTGTCAGAGAATTTTTTGCATGGGCTGTACAGATATTTCGCGTAGTATATGAAAATAAAGTGGTATTTGCAGATGAGATGGACCGGGTTCTTAATCCAATCTTGTCAGACCGTGTTATTGCGTATATTAACGGTATGGAGCACAGAGGACAGTTTGTATTTTCTACACATAATGTATTACACCTAAATTTGAAGACATACATGAAAGAACAGATTTATTTTATTACAAAAAGTAAAGATGAACTGACATCAGAATTGTATTCTTTGGCGGATTTTCCGGAAGTGAGGTATGAAAACACTAAGATATATGAGTTTTATATGAAGGGGATATTGGGAGGTACGGCATTTGAGTAGAAAAACAAGAGTCCTCCAGAAGAGGTTTGCAGTATTCTGTGAGGGAGATACAGAATATAATTATATAGACAAGATGAGAAAGAATCAGGGCGTAGAACTGGTTTTAAAACCCATCAATATGCATGGTGGGGGCTATTCAAACTTCCTTCAGAAGATAAAAACGGAGTCACAGAGTAACTATCTAGCAAAATTCATTATTATGGATGCAGATAGAATAGCTACTGTCCCGGGAGAACTGGATGGATTTAAAAAACTGTTGGAGTACTGCAGGATTCAGAATGCAAAGGGAAATACACCACATTTTATTATTATGGACAATCCGGATTTTGAGTATGTGGCATGCTTACACAGTCCTCAGTATAGAGGACAGGATCCACATAAATTTATTGAATCTGTTCTGGGAGCAAAAAGTATTGCGGCTTTTAAAGGAAATGCAGATGTTTATAACTTCCTTAATTCAGGAGAATTGTCATATCAGATAATGATGGAATCATTAAGAGGAAAAGAAAAGCTGCTGTACAATCAATATGAGATAAAAAAGAAAAATTTTGATATTGTGATTAAAGATACTTTTTTTGATGTGAATTTTATTAATAAAAAGGGTAGCAATATAGAAGAATTTTTCGATGTGATTGACTGGTAATAATGGATGTTCGGCAAAAAAAATTTGGTCAAAAATTTATCGATATCCGACCTATCACACGATATAATGGTAGTAATCTAATAGAAATATTAATCAATCATTATTATAGGTATCTGTATTATGCTGATTGTTATTGGAGCCATATTCTATGTAAGGAAAAAGAGTGGTTCAGAAGAATAAGTATCTGACATAGTAATTGAATAAAAGTGTGAAGGTGGGAGCGTAAGCGCCCACCTTTTACAGTTGAAGAAGAAAAAATCTATTACAGTGAGACTTTCAGATGGAGATTCGCAGAGATTTTAATTCCATTCCTCTGCCAACAGAAAATCGCAGATATTGCGGTGCTTGATCCCGTTTCTGCTCATGTCGAACTCATCCAAAGAGACAACATATTTCTAAAATTATAAGATATAACTGATAAAATGCATATTTCTGTAAATTTCGACAGTTACGAACACAAATTTCAGAAGGAGAATGCGCAATGAAATCCTCCGTTGCCCCAACGGAACAGGCAGAAACGGTGACCTTTTTATCGTTTTGTGACTTGTGCAGCATAATAAAAAGGAATTATAATCAAGAAGGAAAAAACGCTTTTTTCGAGCGATAGAAAGGAAAAAATATGGAATATTCGGCAATTCTTCATGATATGGATAAAAGATTCTGCTATGCAATCGATAAGGATTTATTTGTGATACGTGTGCAGGTAAAAAAAGATGATATAAAAGAGATCATTCTTCATTATGAGGACAAGTACATACCATTGGGATGGAAGGATACACGAAAGACGATTTCGATGAAGAAGGTTGCCACATCACAGTTTCATGATTATTATGAGGCACAGCTTCAGATGCATTTAATATGCCTCCGTTATTATTTTGAATTTACGGATATGCAGGGAGAAAAGGTATATTACGGCAACTATGAGTTTAGCAGGGAATGCATTACAAACAGGGACAGAATGTTCGACTGTCCGCAAAACCTTCGTGAGGAAGAAATGTTTGAGGTGCCGGAGTGGGCAGCAAACAAGGTCGTGTATCAGATTTTTCCATCTCGCTTTGCAGCATCACAGCCAATAGACAAGGAACTGTGGTATAAAGCACCCATCACATCTAAGGATAATCTGCATGGTGATCTCAGAGGAATTATGGATCATTTGGATCATATTCAGAAGCTGGGAATAGATGTTATGTATTTAACACCTATTTTTAAATCGGATTCCAGCCATAAATATGATACCACTGATTATTATCAGATTGATCCTTCCTTCGGAACAACAGAGGATCTTAAGGAGCTGGTGCAAAAAGCGCATGAGTGTGGAATGAAAGTAGTGATGGATGCGGTATTCAACCATACAGGAAGAAATTTTTTTGCATTTAAGGATATTATAGAAAAAGAAGAAAAATCCAGATATCTGGACTGGTATTTTATCGAGAGATTTCCACTGAAGGGTGAAAAAGGAGAAACTCCTAACTTCAAATGTTTTGGTTATTATGATGGAATGCCAAAGTTAAATCTGAAAAATCCGGAGGTGGAAAAATTCGTTACAGATGTTGCATGTTATTGGATTAAGGAATGCGATATCGATGGATGGAGAATGGATGTAGGTGACGAAATCAGTCATTTCTTCTGGAAGCGATTTAGAAAGGCTGTTAAGGCAGTAAAAAAGGATCTGCTGATCATTGGAGAAATCTGGCATTATGCAGGAGATTTTCTTGAGGGAGATGAATGGGATACGGTCATGAATTATCCATTTTACCTGAATCTCATAGATCTGCTTGCAGATGAAAAAATCAATGTCAGCCAGTTTATACAGAATCTTGGATATTTGAAGGGGCGCTTAAACAAAAAATGCTATCCTCTAATGTGGAATCTGATCGACAGCCATGATACAGCAAGATTTCTACATCTATGTGATGATAATAAGAAAAAGCAGCATTTGGCTGCAGCTTTTCAATTGTTATTACCGGGAATGCCCATGATTTATTACGGAGATGAATTCGCGATGCCCGGAGCAAATGATCCGGATTGCAGACGTGGCATGTACTGGGATGAAGAATACCAGGATAAAGAGATGTTTGAATGGTATAAGCAGCTGCTGAAGGTGCGAAAAAACCATGCATGTATCGTAGAGGGTGAACCGATGGAACTAGCTGCAAGGGACGAGGAAGAGACGATCGTCCTGACCAGAAAAAATGGAGAAGAGACACTCGCTTTGATCTTCAACTGCAGCAGCAGCGCAAGAATGTTTAATGAGTATGCGCAAAAATATGATTTACTTAGAGAGAATCCCTTTGATGGAAAAATAGAGGAACTTGATGCCGCTGTAATAGTACTCTAAGAATAATAAGATGAGAAGAGTATAGAAACAAATTAAAATATATCGTTGGAGAAAATGTTATTATGAAGAAAAAAATAAATTATGCAGAAATAATGAAGGAGACAGGGATCCTGACTGTGGCGGTGGCCATCATCGCGGCAGCAGTCTACTTTTTCCTGGTGCCAAGTCACGCGTCGGTCAGCAGCATCTCCGGTCTGGGAATCGTATTGGCTAACTTTATTCCGCTTCCGTTGTCTGCCATTACCATGATTCTGAACGTGGTATTGTTACTGATCGGATTTGTTACCTGTGGCAGAGAGTTCGGAGTCAAAACGGTGTATACCTCTGTGATGCTGCCGATATTTTTGGGACTTTTCGAGATTCTGTTTCCGAATTTCGGATCCCTGACAGACAGTCAGGAGCTGGACGTGCTCTGCTATATTCTGGTGGTCAGCGTGGGACTCAGCATTCTGTTCAACCGGAATGCATCTTCCGGAGGACTGGATATTGTAGCAAAGATCATGAACAAATATCTCCATATGGAACTGGGTAAGGCTATGTCTCTCTCCGGTATGTGTGTGGCGCTGTCCGCGGCACTGGTATATGATAAGAAAACGGTGGTGCTAAGTATCCTGGGTACCTATTTCAACGGAATCATTCTGGATCATTTTATTTTTGACAATAATATCAAGCGGCGTGTCTGCATTATCACGAAAAAAGAAGAAGAACTGCGCCAGTTTATTACAAGAGATCTGCACAGCGGCGCTACGATCTATGAAGCCACCGGTGCCTATCATTTTGAAAAACACAACGAGATCATCACCATTGTGGACAAAAGCGAGTACCAGAAGTTAATGAAATTTATCAATGAACTGGATCCCAAGGCGTTTATTACCGTATATAATGTATCGAGTATGAAGTATCAGCCGAAGACCGGGGCCTTTTGACCCTGACTTTGATGCCTACGGATTGTTCCGTGCTACGTACTCTCACAATCCTCCCCTCTATTCGCATATCGTGGGATTATCATCCCACTTTTATGCTCATATCGGGGCGGGTCCTAAGGTCTTTCACCCACTTATGAGCAAGCTCATGTGGGCTTGGACCTTTTGACCCTGGCATCTTAATCATATTATGGAGAAATGCAAAATGAAAAAGATACGGAATATCGCAGTGATCGTGTTATCTGTCATATGTGTTGGAATTCTGGTTTTTTTGTTGTGGAATTTAAGAAGTACAGAGGAGTCTGCACAGGAAATAATACCGGAAGTTCAGCCGGAGCCTATGTCGGAACAGAGTGTATCGGATTCTGATGTGAGCGGCAACGGTGCGGAGAACAGTGCAGATCCTACGGAATTGCCGGAGACAGAAGAAAGCGAACCGGTGAAAACGGAAGATCCTGTAGAGCAGAGGGCAGAAGAACTCCTGGCAGGAATGACCTTAGAGGAAAAAGTCGGACAGATGTTCATCGCCCGGTGCCCGGAGACGGATGCAGCATCCAAAGTGACGCAGTATCATCTCGGCGGATATATCTTATTTGCCCGGGATTTTACCGGGAAAACAAAAGAGGAAGTAACAGCAGCCATTCAAAGCTATCAGAATGCTGCAAAAGTGCCTCTGCTGATCGGTGTGGATGAGGAAGGCGGCACGGTAAACCGTGTCAGCAAAAATGCGAACTTGCGGGAAACGCCTTTTGCCTCTCCTCAGGAACTGTATGCGCAGGGCGGATGGGATCTTATTCGGATCGACACACAGGAAAAATGTCAATTACTGCAGAGCCTGGGAATTAATCTGAATTTTGCTCCGGTATGCGATGTATCACAGGATCCGCAGGATTTTATTTATGCCCGCAGTTTCGGGCAGGATGCGGAACAGACGACGGAGTATGTGAGGACCGTCGTGCAGACCATGTCGCAGGAACAGATGGGAAGTGTATTAAAGCATTTCCCGGGATATGGCAATAACTCCGATACGCACACCGGTGTTGCTTATGATGAACGTCCTTATGAAACATTTGTAAATTCTGACTTTCTGCCGTTTCAGGCAGGAATCGATGCCGGAGCCGATATGGTACTGGTATCCCACAATGTGGTTTCCTGCATGGATGATCAGGAGCCGGCCTCCATATCTCTGCCGGTGCATAATATTTTACGAAATGAATTAGGATTTGACGGCGTGATTATTACGGACGATTTGATTATGGAGGGAGTACGGCAGTTCGCCGGGGATGCGGAGATTGCCGTGCGGGCGGTACAGGCGGGAAATGATATGCTGTGCTGCACCGATTTTGAAGTACAGGTACCCGCAGTCATCAAGGCGGTCGAAACCGGTGAGATTACCGAGGAACGCCTCAACGAATCGGTTCTGCGTATTTTGAAAATGAAAATAAAGCTGGGCATCATTGCGGATACTGCGGATGCTCAGGACTAGAGAAGGCTCCGCAGTACATCCTCGGGCCGGGGAGTGTGCTGCGGATATTTTTCTCTCAACGGACCGGCAGCTCCGTCCATAATATAGGGATGTCCCACGATATCCAGCATGGATACATCGTTATAATTGTCACCGAAGGCCATGACATCCGCGAGGTCAAAGCCAAGAATTTTACAAATGGATTGCACACCGATGCCTTTGTTGGCAAGGGTAGTATCGATCCAGTAAGGTCCGGCCACTGCACAGTTCGCCTGCTCCCAGCGGGGGACGAAGCGGTCAGCATAAGCTGCTACGCCTTCATGGAGATATACGGAGACCTTTACGATGTCCTCCGGAATTTCGGAAGGATCCTGAATGACCTGATAGTTGTTGCCAATAAACTTTATTCTGTCCAGCATTCCCAGCCCACGTTCCATCAGATAAGCCGTATTCTGTCCGGAGAGCATGACTTCGCCCTGCCCGTCACTCCGGCTCCACAGATCTTCTGCAATCTCTTCCGCCAGGGCACGGGGCATGGAATTTTTCGCAATGCACAGCTCGTCCTTGTAGATCACGCCACCGTTTTCACATAAGAAAATACAGCAATCCGCCACCGGAGCGAACAGCTTCCGCAGACTGGTATACTGTCTTCCAGACGCCGGGCAAAACAGGATCCCCCGGTCATGAAGTGCCCGGATCTGGTCAAAAATCTCGCCTTCCAATTCTTTTTTTCCATATTGTAAAAGTGTACCATCGAGGTCACTGCAGACTAATCTGATTCCCATAGTCGGAATTCCTTTCTCTCAGAATGATAATTTTAAATAGTATATCATAAATTATACATGAATACTTATTTTTATTTAATAGCTGTTTTTCTTGATTACTACAAGATATGTTGAAAAAAATGCGGAAAGGAGAAAGAAAATGTTTAAGCGAAAAATAAAAAGATTGCTAATGATATCCAAAACGAGTAAGATAGTAAGCAAGATAATAAGCAAGATGGAGTGACATAAATGGGAAAATATGAACCGCCATATACGATCTCAAATAAAATGTTGGAGCTTGTTTCTTCTATATCTGAAAAAGTAGGTAAAATAAGCAGTCATAGGGAATTGGAGGCAAGACCGCATTTAAGGAAAAACAATCGAATCCGATCCATTCATTCTTCCTTAAAAATAGAAGCAAATTCCTTGTCTCTGGCTGAAGTGAGAGACGTCATCAATGGTCATCTTGTATTGGGAGATCAAAAGGAAATACAAGAGGTGAAAAATGCATATGCTGCATATGAAAAAATCTCGGAAATAAATCCCAAAAGCATGTCAGATCTGAAAAAAATCCATGGAATAATGACCTATAGAACAGTAGGTGAATCCGGTGTATTCAGAAAAGGGGAAGAGGGTGTCTTTTCAGGAGATAGGTGTATTTTTGTGGCACCGCCGCCAAATATGGTAAATGAACTGATGAAGGATTTATTCTCATGGGTTAAAAACAGTGAAAGGACAATACATCCGCTTATTATGTCAGCTGTTTTTCATTATGAATTTGTGTTTATACATCCTTTTGCAGACGGAAATGGAAGAATGGCCAGATTATGGCATATGGTAATGCTATACCGGTGGAGAAATGTGTTTGAATATATTCCGTTGGAAAGCCAGATTGAAAGATTTCAGGCAGAATATTATGATGCAATAGCACAATGTCATGTGAATGGAAATTCAGATGTTTTTATAGAATTTATGTTGAGTATGATAGATCAGGCATTAGATGAAGTTATCCTACAGGTAAATAAGACAAATGAAAGTATGTCAGAATATGTAAAACGAATGCTGGAAGTAATGGAGTACGATGTTCCCTATACCGCTAATGCGATCATGGAGGCACTGCATCTGAAATCCAAGGAAACATTTCGAAAAAATTATATCAAGCCTGCCATAGAGTTGGGATTAGTAAAAATGACATTGCCGGAAAAGCCAAATAGTAAAAATCAGAGATATGTAAAACAATAATTCTTGATCTAAAGCTGGCTTTAGGTGTTACAATGTCTTCAGAGTGATTTTCAGCATTTTAAAAAGAAAAGGTGCCGATACCGAAAAGCATGGTGTCGGCACTTTTTGGGGTTTACTTTGCCAGATTCGTTAGATATGATAAAGATAGAAAATGTATTTACCGGCTATAGGGGAGGGCGTATGCACAAAAGAAAACTTCACAATAAAATAAGCAGCGGATTACTGGTATTGATTGCAGCGCTTTCTCTGGCAGCCTGCGGCAGCACCGGGGACGCGTTGGAAATTCTGGATACGGAATCTGCCCAGACGGAACAAACAGGTCAGGAAACCGCTACAGCCACTCCGGCCACCTCACAGACAACCCCGGAGACGACAACGGAGCCTAAGCCTAAAAACCTTACTTATCAAACCGGACTATATCAGGAGAAAACCTTAGCGGATCAGGTCTCGGTGGATGCTGTCCGGGAACTGCCGGAAGGAGAATATGGGGTGTTGTCCTATTCCTATGATGAGACGGTCAGTGTCTGGGGCAACGGTGCAGAAGATTGTCTGGTGATCCATGACGGTGACCGGGAATACAAGGTGGATGTCCCCTGGCGAAATATGTATTCGGCACCACCTGCGATAGAAGCCGCAGATTATGATGGGGATGGCGACAAGGAGTACTACATTTCTACCATACAGGGGACAGGAACCGGTATTTATGTGGAAGGACTGTATTATGTAGATGTACAGAAAGGAACCCCGAAGGTCTCCGAATATACAAATGTGGTTGAAGATTTTGACAGACGGATCCTTGCGGCGGATACGCTGGATGAACAGTTCCATACACTTCATGTGGATTTCCTGGATAAAAACGGAGAGATAGATGCTCAGAAGAGTATTGATCTGGATCAGACCCGCCTGCTGCAGAAACTGGAAGGATACACTTATAAAAGCATCGGTGTGGGGGCGCAGATCCGGTATGATTTTCGTGGAGGACAGCCCTTTGCAAATGTAGGGGTTGGCATAAATATGAACGAGATGGCGGATCTGGTTTATGAGACCAGCTTTCTTATAACGGCACCGGTATCCATGGGAAAAGATGGAAAATTTTCTTTGGGAGATTTTTCGGTACGTACTTCTTATTCTCGTTATTTGGAAGAGGAGAATAGTAACAAAGAAGAACCGGATATGACAGAAGTCTATACCGGATATTATGATCTGACTCATAACGGCTACAAGGAAAAGGTCGTAACGAAGGTCTGTCTGGAGGAAGAAAACGGGGATCTCACGGAAGCATTGAGGAAGGCCGGAAACTGGGGAACAGTAGAGGTCTACGAATATCTGGGAGACGGACAATATGGAATCATCCCTCTGTGGTCACAGGAGTTCGCTATTGCCCATGCCGGGAACACGCAGATATTCCTTACGCAAAAGGACGGCTACGATTATCTGGTGGTGACAAGCCTCTGGACGGGACAGGGGATCTGCTATTATGACTATAATGTACTGTCTCCGGTGGACTATTCCTTTGACAGATATCATAACGAGCTGAAAGGGGCAGAGCATTACGATCCGCAGTTTTTCACAGGGCTGGAAAACTGGTTGAAGGAGGATTCCCTCCTGCTTGTGGCAACGGATATTAACATGCCGCAGGGACAGGAAGCCATTCTGACGACCGATGAAGAGGTACACTATGCCAGAGAATATTTAACGGTAAAAAAAGAACAACAGCAGCGGATAGAGGAAATAGAGTAAGAATAGGATCAGTATTTCCAGAGAGATACAAAAGTGATAAAATAGGATCAATAAGGATTTTTTCAGTATAAACTTTTCACGCGCAAATTGTGCCTGCACAGTGTACGGAAGTACAGGTTTAAAGCACCGGAAGGCTTGCATGCTACGGAAAGACAAGAGGGTTAAAGAGATGAACGAAATGATCAGAAAAAGAAATGAACAACTGGCAAAAACAGTCATCAAGGGTTTACAGTCCCGCAACATGTCGGGCTACTACGCAGAGGATAAAGAAGCTGCGCTGAAGCAGGCACTGGAGCTGATCCCGGAGGGAAGCACCATTGCCATGGGCGGATGCATGAGCGCCGGAGAGATCGGACTGATCTCCGCTCTGGAAGCAGGCAATTACCACTATATCGACCGCTCGAAGATGGATGCCAGAGCCGGTCTGATGGCTGCTTACGATGCGGATATTTTCCTATCCAGTGCCAATGCCATCACCAGTGACGGTGTTATGGTCAATATCGACGGCAATTCTAACCGTGTTTCCTGCATTGCTCAGGGACCGAGAAAGGTAATCTTCATCGTCGGCATCAATAAGGTATGTGCCGATCTGGACAGTGCCATGAAGCGTGCGAGAAACGTGGCTGCACCTATCAACGCCCAGAGATTCGACATCAAGACTCCCTGCAAGGAGACCGGAAAATGCTTCGACTGCAAATCTCCGGATACCATCTGCTGTCAGTTCCTGATCACAAGATATTCCAGACATACGGACCGGATCCATGTGATCCTCGTAAACGACACCATTGGTTATTAGACAACAAAGGGGAAAAGACCATGACATTAGTATTACAAAAAGGAAGACCTGCCGATACCACCGGCAGACTGGACAAAGAGATCCGTACCTATGACCTGCTGGACAGGCTCGGGGTGGAATATGACCGCGTGGATCATGCTCCGGCCATGACCATGGAGGACTGTAAGGAAGTGGATGAGATTCTGGAATCCATGGTCTGTAAGAATCTGTTCCTGTGCAACCGCCAGGAGACTGCCTTTTATCTGCTGATGATCCCGGATACCAAGGTGTTCCATACCAAGGATCTGTCGGCACAGATCGGCTCGGCGAGGCTTTCTTTTGCCAAGCCGGAATACATGGAGAAATTCCTGGATATCACCCCCGGCTCTGTCAGTGTACTCGGTCTGATGAACGATAAGGAACATCAGGTGAAGCTGTTGATCGATGAAGAGGTGCTGGACAGCGAATATTTCGGATGCCACCCCTGCATCAATACCTCCAGCCTCCGCATGCGGACGGCGGATCTGATCGAAAAGGTGCTTCCCGCCATGGGACATGATTTTGTAAAAGTAAAGCTGTAAAAAGTAAAAATATAAGCAGATCTGCCCGCCGCCGGAATCCCGGCAGCGAGGATCTGTAAGCCTGGTTTTGCATGGCTCTGAATAGTTACAAGATATTAAAATACCTGTTCGCACTCTTCACACATCAGCAGGAAGGCGCCGACCCCGTGCAGGTCGTTGGCGGATACGGGACGGTGGATATAGTGGTCATAATCACCGACACCGGTTCCGATGCAGACATTACCGATAATGAGGTCATCACCTTCCCAGGTCAGGGAGCGGATCACACCCTCATAACCCTTGCGGGCATATTCCAGATAAGATGCATCCAGCAGACCTTTGCGGATCGCTTTGCACAGGGCGGAAACATACAGGCAGCTGCAGGAATTCTCCAGCCAGTTGGCAGGATCATCGCCCCGGTTGACTACCTGATACCATCTGCCGTCTTCAGACTGGAATGCGAGCAGAGACTTTAACAGATCCACTGCCATTTTTTCCAGTTTTGCTCTGTCCGGATGATCGGCGGGAATGAAATCCAGTTCGTCCAGGAGGGCTACAGGCACCCATCCCATGGCTCTGCCCCAGAATTCGGGGGAGCAGCCGGTCTCTTTGTCAGCCCATTCTACTTTCCTGTCATAAGACCATGCATGATATAGAAGACCGGTCTTGGGGTCACGGGTATGTTTCTGCATGGTCAGAGCCTGGAAGATAACCTCATCAAAATATTCGGGGTGATGGAATTCTGCGCCATACTGCGCGCGCAGCGGGCCTTCCATGTACAGACCGTCCAGCCACATTTCTTCCGGCAGATCAGCCTTGTGGAAATAGCCGCCCTCGGGAGTGGTGGGATAACAATCAATGGCAGCCATCAGAGAGTCCAGGGCTTTCTTATATCTGGCATCACCGGTACAATGATAGAGGGGATATAACAGAATACCCGGCTGCATATCGTCGAACTGCCCCATATCAGCCTGTTTGATCACACCGTCTTCGGTGATGACGGCATCCACCCAGGATTTGATGTAATCAAAATATTTTTCCTCTTTGCAAAGTTCATAGCTTTTGTACATTCCGGACAGGAATACTCCCTGATGATAATGGAATCTTCCTTCGGGCGGAAGCTTGGGGGCTTCCCATTTGCGCATCATGGTATCCATGGATGCTTTTGCATAGTCTAAAGGTCTTTTCTCCATAAGTTATCTCCTTCCAATATACTTCACATGGCACAAGATTTATTATATAATCCCATTATAATCTTTTATTTTTAAGATTGTTTAACATATCTTGCGGTAATAAAAAGCAATCGAATGAATCTTGCCGGAATGATTCCGGGAAAGGAAAACTATGCTTCGTACGATTTTTGACCCTTATTCCGATCTGTTTCTGGAATACATAGAGACAACCAAAAAAAATGATATGCAGACCAATCATTATCACGATACTTACGAACTTTTTTTTGTGGTGAAGGGGATACGATACATCTTCCTGGATGGTGTCTGTCATGTGCTGAATCCGGGTGACATCATCCTGATCAAACCCTACCAGACGCATTATATGCAGAGTCTGTCCTCGGATTTCTATGCCCGGTATGTCTTGAATTTTGCACCGGATTATCTGGATGGAATGTTGAAACCTGCGGAGAAGCAGCGGTTCCTGGAGGTTCTGCAGAATGATATTCTGCATCTGACAACGGAACAGTCCGGAGAACTGGTAGAGGTCTTCGAACGGCTGCGGAAATATTATAACCGCCACGATGCTGTGGCCGAGAAATTAAAGCAAAACTATTGTCTGGAACTGCTGCTACTGTGCAGAGACTACTATACGAGGCAGGAGCGGACACAGATGCCGGAGCTCTCCGCAGCTCCCAGACAGGAGATTCTGGATGCCATCGCCTATATCAATGCCCATTATGCGGAAAAAATAGATCTGGAGACCATCGCATCCCAGATCCATTTAAGTAAATACTATTTTTGCCGTATTTTCCGCGAGGTGACCGGAGCCACCGTTCTGGAATACCTTACCAATGTCCGGCTGACCAGAGCCGGAAGACTTCTGGTGGAGTCTTCTCTGGCGATCCAGGAGATCGCGCAGAAGACCGGATTTGCGTCATTGGTGCATTTTTCCAGAACCTACCGCAATGCTTATGGTGTCAGTCCCAGTGATACCAGACGCCGGCGAAAGGCGTAGAAGCTACTAAATCCCACAGGCGAGACATGCTGACATTTGTGACGCAAAAAGTCAAATCATCCACAAATTGATTTCTCGTTGAGAGTCTTATATAATAAAGTCGAGGTCAAAGGCCCCCGGCTTTGATGCCTACGTGCTACGCACTCCCACAATCCTACCCTCTATTCGCATATCGGGGTGGGTCATATAACAGAAATGGTTTATACCGTAAAAAATGTATGGTAAGAATACGAAAGAGAGAAGAAAATGGTACTACAGATATTAACATATACACATCATACAACGACAATGCTGTTTGGAATCTTCCTGTCGGCATTTTTTCTGGGAGTGAAGCAGGATAAGAAAAATATATTGCAATTGTTGTCATTGGCGGTTGTTTCAGGAATTCTATATGTTCTGTGTGTACTTCTCTTTGGAACAGAAACAGTAGATCAGATTTATCCACTGATCGTGCATGCCCCATTGTTATTTGTACTGGTTTTGCATTATAAATTCCGTATTCTTCCTTCCCTGATTTCTATTTTCACGGCATATCTATGTTGTCAGTGCAGTAACTGGATGGGACTGTTTGCTTTGGCTCTGACAGGACAGGAATGGTGCTATTATGTCTGTCGTATTCTGGTGACGGTGGGAGCTTTCATCCTTTTATGCCGGTATGTATGCCAGACCACAGCCATGCTGTTTGCCAAAACGGACCGGGAACTTCTGATCATTGGAAGCCTGCCGATCATTTATTACATTTTTGACTATGCCACGACCAAATTTTCCAGTCTGTTGTATTCCGGCAATAAGGCGGTGCCGGAGTTCCTGGGCTTTGCCATGTGCCTGACGTATCTGCTCTTTTTACTGGTATATTTCCGGGAGTACGAGATGAAGAACAAGGCAGAGCAGTACAATGAACTGATCCAGATGCAGCTGAATTCATTCCAGACAGAAATGACCAATACGAGAAAAAGCGAGAAAAAGATGTCCATTTTGCGGCATGATACGAGGCATCATCTGTCGGTGCTGCGAACACTGATCCAACAGGGAGAAACCGACAAGGCGCTGGAATATCTGAATGAGGTCAGCCAGACTTATGATGATACAGTGATCAAGACCTATTGTAGAAATGAGATGGTGAATTCCGTACTGTCCATCTATAATATGCGGTTTGAGGAGCAGAGGATCCGATGGGAGATACAGGTCAGCATTGGAGAGAAACTTCCCTGCTCTGAAATGATGTTCTGTGCGATCCTGTCAAACGTACTGGAAAATGCCATGCATGCCGTACAGGAACTGCCGGAGGATAAACGATACATAGAATTGTCTCTGTCGGAAAAGGCGGGGCATCTTCTTCTGATGGAGAAAAATACAGTGCGTAGTGTTCCCACATTTGCGGATGGCGTTCCGGTGACAGAACGTTCGGGACACGGGCTGGGAGCCAGAAGCATCGTATATTATGTAGAAAAACTTAGCGGACAATATCAGTTTTTTATGGAGGATGGGGATTTTGTGGTTCGGATCATCTTGTAAAATCAATAAAATGTTTTTGAGGCTCTTTCTGTCAGAGAAAGAGCTTTTCTTGTGGATGTATTGGGAAATTAATGCTATTATTAGGATAAAAGATACAGAAATATAGATATAACAGGAAGGGAGCAGACAGATATATGAAATATACATTGGATTATGAGAAATATGCGGAACTGGCAAGACGTGTGGCGGCGGAGGGAAGCGTACTGCTTCGAAATGAAGACGGTGTGCTGCCTCTGCAAAAAGGGCAGAAAGTGTCGATCTTCGGCAGAACCCAGTTCGAGCATTATAAGAGCGGTACGGGTTCCGGAGGTATGGTCAATGCTCCATATGTGACCAATATTACAGACAGTCTCAAGGAAGACGGCACCGTACAGGTGAATGAGGTACTGGAGGCACAGTACCGGGAATGGCTGAAGGATCATCCTTTTGATATAGGAGAGGGATGGGCTATGGAGCCCTGGAACCAGGAAGAAATGCCCGTCAGCGAAGAACTGACGAGACAGGCGGCGGAACAGTCGGATCTTGCGATTGTGGTTCTCGGCCGAACCGCAGGAGAAGACAAGGATAATAGTGCTGCGGAAGGCAGTTATCTGCTGACAGCTGCGGAGGAAGAAATTCTTCGTAATGTCTGCAATGCATTTGCCAGGACGATCGTTGTGCTGAATGTGGGTAATATCATGGATATGAAGTGGGTCGACCGGTATCAGCCACAGGCTGTGCTCTATGTATGGCAGGGCGGCCAGGAGGGCGGCAGAGCTACAGTAGATGTCCTGACAGGAAAAGTGAATCCCGGTGGTAAGCTCAGCGATACTATTGCGGAAGATATTGAGGATTATCCTTCCACGGAGAATTTCGGGGATCCGGTGGAGAATTTTTATACCGAGGACATCTATGTAGGTTATCGCTATTTTGAGACCTTTGCCAGAGACAAGGTAAAATATCCCTTTGGCTTTGGACTGTCCTATACCCGGTTCCAGACAGAGAGCATGGGACTGGCAGTGCAGGGTACCGAGGCAACTGTCATTGAGAAAGTGACAAATGTTGGCGGTATGTCCGGCAGAGAGACCATACAGGTCTATGTGGAGGCTCCTCAGGGAAAGCTGGGAAAGCCGCTGCGTCAGCTGGCAGCTTATGCCAAGACGGAAGAACTGAAGCCCGGAGCAAGTGAAGAACTGATCCTGAAAGCAGAACTGACGGAGCTTGCGTCCTATGATGACAGTGGTGTCACTGGACATAAATCCTGCTATGTATTGGAAGCAGGAGACTATATCTTCTATGTGGGCACAGATGTGCGGAGTGCAAGAGAAGTCGGAAGAGTGACATTAGCGGAGCTGCAGGTCGTACAAACCGTTACGGAAGCACTGGCTCCGGTGCAGGCATTTAAACGCTTACGACCGTTCTTCTTCGGAGAAAACAAGCATGCCATTGCTAATTGGGAGGATGTTCCCCTACGGACGGTTGATCTGGTGAAACGTATTTTGCAGGAAAGACCCACCCGGAGTGAATATATGGGAGATCAGGGATGGAAGCTGGCCGATGTCTATGACAAAAAGATTACGTTGGAACAGTTCCTGACACAGCTGTCAGACGAAGATCTGATCTGTATGACCCGCGGAGAAGGCATGTGTTCCCCGAAAGTTACCCCCGGAACAGCAGCAGCTTTCGGCGGTGTGACGGATGGACTGCAGCAATTCGGTATTCCGGTGGCCTGCTGTTCCGATGGTCCTTCCGGCATCCGTATGGACTGCGGTACCATGGCCTATGCACTGCCGAACGGTACGTTGCTGGCATGTACCTTTGATCCGGAGTTGGTGGAAGAACTGTATGAGATGGAGGGCATGGAGCTTCGCAAGAACAAGATTGATTCCCTCTTAGGCCCCGGCATCAATATTCACAGAAATCCGTTGAACGGACGTAACTTTGAGTATTTTTCCGAGGATCCGTACCTCACCGGTACCATGGCGGCGGCACAGCTGAAAGGCATGGGAAAATATGGAGTTACCGGAACCATCAAGCATTTTGCATGTAATAATCAGGAATTCAAACGGCATGATGCCAATGCTATTGTATCCGAGAGGGCGTTGCGGGAGATCTATCTGAAAGGATTTGAGATCGCCGTAAAACAGGGCGGAGCCTACAGCATCATGTCCACCTATGGCCCGGTGAACGGACTGTGGACCGCAGGCAGCTATGATCTTCTGACAACCATTCTCCGTAAGGAATGGGGCTATCAGGGTATTGTCATGACCGACTGGTGGGCAAAGATCAATGAGGAAGGAGAGCCAGGCTCCGGGAAACAGACGATTCCCATGGTACGGGCGCAGAATGATATTTACATGGTGACCGCAGACGCAGCATCCAATTCTAATAAGGACAACACTGCGGAAGGACTGGCAGACGGCAGGCTGACCAGAGCGCAGCTTATGCGGAATGCTGCAAACATCTGCTGCTTCCTGTTACGTTCCGTTGCCATGGAGAGGCTGCTTGGCAGAGAGGAAGAGGAGTGTACGGAGCTTCACAGTCCGGTAAGCACAGAGGGAGCCGGAGACAGCGGACAGGTGCTGGCCCGGCTGGAACTGCCGGAGCCGAAGACCGGCGAAGAGATTGAACTTCCGCTGGAGAAGCTGTCCACGAAGAAAGGTACTGGTGCGGTATACCAGCTGCGTTTCACGAAGATCGGACGGTACGAACTGGTATTCCGGATGAGTTCCACGCTGGGTCCGCTGGCGCAGCTGCCGATTTCCGTGTTCCTGAATAATACATTACAGCAGACTGTGACCATCAACGGCACAGAGGGCAAGGCTGTGGAACAGTCCGTGACTCTTGCAATCCGACAGGACGGCGAGAAGTACATGAAGTTGTATTTCGGAGAAAGCGGCATTGACATGAACCGGATGTTCTTACGTTATGTGGGAAAGAACGATATCGAAAGCTTCCGGAATGAATAAAACAATATAAGCAATAAAAAGGCTCCGAAAGATCGGTATGCAGGCAGGATCTTCCGGAGCTTTTTATGCGTCGCAATTTGTAAAAAAACCTTAACGGAATATTTATGCATAGAAACCAAAAGAAGAATTGACTTATGCCGATATTTCGGATAGAATCTACTCTTGTATGTTCTAAAGAAAAATTAGCAAGGAGGCAGGGAAAGTGGTAGCACAAATACTTGCAGTAATCATATTTCTGGCGATGTTTGTACTGATCGTCCTGGAAGTATGGGAGAGACACATTATCACATTAGGCTGCGGCCTGCTGACACTGGTACTGGTATTCGGACTGGGAATGCACAGTATGAGCGCAGTGTTGGAGACTTTGAACTTAGGCAGCTTTTTCACAAGTCATTTCTGGTACACGGCGGGACAGTCCGCAGAGGCTTCCAGTGGTATCAACTGGGAGACCATCGTGTTCGTAGCAGGAATGATGATCATGGTAGAGGGAATGGCCCGGGTGGGATTCTTCCGCTGGCTGTGCATGCGCCTTGCCAAGATGGTCAAGTATAAGGTTGTACCGCTGTTTGTCACCTTTATGGTATTATCCGGTATTCTGGCAATGTTCATTGACAGTATTACCGTAATCCTGTTCCTGGCAGCCGTTACCATTGAACTGTCACAACTGTTGAAATTCAATCCGGTGCCTATGATTCTGGCAGAAGTGTTCTGTGCGAATCTGGGAGGATCCGCTACCATGTGCGGAGATCCCCCCAATATCATCATCGGTACTTCCCTGGGATATTCCTTCACGGATTTCCTGACCAATACCGGTGTGATCGCAGGCGTTTCCCTGGTTGTGGTCGTACTGTATTTCTATCTGGTATTCCACAAGGAACTGCGTGCCAGTGAGGCAGCTGCAGCAGGCAGTAACCAGACCTACCCGGATCCTTCCGAGGCCATTACCGACAAAAAGGGATTTATTATCAGCACTGTTATCTTCCTGTGTGCAGTAGTACTGCTGGTGACCCATGCACAGACTGGACTGACCGTATCCTGCATCGGTGTATTCATCTCCATCGTGACATTGATCGCTGCAGGCAAAGATGCGCTGAAGCTGATCAGACAGATTGATTACAAGACGCTGCTGTTCTTCATCGGACTGTTTATGGTCGTAGGTGGTCTGGAGCAGACAGGTATCCTGAAAGTCATGGCGAACTTCATCGGAGATATCAGTAACGGCAATCTGATGCTGATGATCGCCATTATTCTGTGGATCTCCGCCATCGCCAGCGCATTTGTGGATAATATTCCTTTTGCAGCGACCATGATCCCGATTATCAGCAGTCTGTCTGCTGCCCAGAGCGTGGACCTGTCCATTCTGGCATGGGCACTGGCTATGGGAACCGATATTGGAGGAAGCGCAACTCCCATCGGAGCTTCTGCCAACGTAGTAGGTATCGCCACCGCAGCGAAAGCCGGTCATATGATTAAGTGGGGAAAATATTGCAAAGTTATGGCACCTGCGACTATAATAGTAGTAGGGATCTCTATGCTGATGATCTATGCAAGATATCTGTAAGATGTATTTGCAGAATACGAGTTTAAAAAATCTTGGAAATACATCCAACCATAAGGAGGGCAGATCCATGAGTGAACAACTGATTATCTCCGTCAGTCGTGAATACGGCAGCGGCGGACATGAGATCGCACAGAAGCTGGCAGAGTATTATAAGCTGCCGATGTACGATCACAACCTGTTAGACGAGGTGGCTGCAAGCATGAACGTAAGCAGCCAGGAGCTGGCAGAGTTCGATGAAACGAGACGTAACAAATTCCTGTACCGCAGTGTAATGGGAATGAACAGCTCTCCGGCAGACAATGTGGCCAGAATGCAGTTCGATTATATTAAGAAAAAGGCGGAAGCAGGGGAATCCTTTGTGATCGTAGGACGCTGTTCCGAGATTGTGCTGAAGGACAATCCGAATCTGATCTCCATCTTCGTACTGGGAGACCGGGAGGCCAAGATCAAACGTGTCATGGAGATCTATGAGCTGGATGCCCGTCATGCGGAAGAGCGTATGATCGAGAAGGACCGTCGCAGAAAGTCTTACCACAATAGCCATTGTAAGGTAAAATGGGGCGATTCCCGTAATTACGATCTGTCTATCAACAGCAGCAAGCTGGGTGTAGAAGAGACGGTGGAATCTCTGAAAAATTACATAGACGCAAGGCTTGCTCATAAATAAAGCAGACATAAGTCAACAAAAATGCAGAGACCATCTGAGGAAAGCATACGAAAGAAAATCGTGTAGCTGCCGCAGATGGTCTTTCTTGTTGTCGTTTCTTAAGAAATACCGGATAACATTTAAACAAATTTTAAGGATTTCTGTCGTGACGAATACAGCAGATTATGGTATTATCCTAGAAGATGAATAGGAATAAAAGCGTGCAAAATCAGGTATGTGGAAGTGAGGTACAGGATGAGCGATAAGGAAAGAGACTCCATTCAGGAGATGGAAGATATACAAAAGGGTCTGGAAGCCTTTTTACAACAGGAGATGCAGGAAATGCAGGCATCCGGGGCGGGAGCCCGCCGCAGTACGGGGCGCCCGGCGGCGAATGCGGGGACACACTCTGCGGAGCGTCCGGCAGCAGGATGTCCTACACCGCAGATGTATGATATGAAGGAAGATGACGAGGAAGAGGAGGAACTGGATGTGATCGGATCCGACAGAAGAGCAAGATCCCGTGAGGACTATGCAGAGGACTGGGATGATCCCACATACCGCAGGAGACAGGCAGCCCGCAGAGAGACGGCACGTAAGACTTCAGAGAGTCGTAACGGTGGCGGCCGTAGCAGTAACGCTGATCACCGCAGACAGGAGACCTCAGGCAGAACCCGCCGCAGCAGACGGGATGACTATGTAGAGGACTATGAGGACGATTATAACGATAGAAAACGCTCCGGAAGAAGATCCGGAAAGCGTGAGGAGATAGACCCGAAAGCGGATAAAAAAAGCAGAAAAGGAAATAAAAAGGTCGCTAAGGGCGGCAGGAAGAAGAAAAAGTCAGGACTCAAGCGTTTCCTGATCGCAGTGGCGCTGATCCTTGTATTCCTGGCAGCAGGATTGTATGTGCTGATAGGAAAGGTCTACGGAGAGATGAACTATGAGAAGATCGAGTCTGTAGCTGCTTCCCCCATGAAGGAAGACGGTGTGACCAATATCCTGCTGATCGGTAACGACTCCCGTGAAAACGGCGAGGACGGAAGATCGGATGCCATGATCCTGCTGTCCATCAGCAACAAGACGAAGAAGATCTACATGACATCCCTGCTCCGTGATATGTATGTGGACATTCCGGGACATAAGGGGAATCGTCTGAATGCGGCATATTCCTATGGTGGCGCAGAACTGCTGATGGAGACTATTGAGCAGAATTTCGATATTCATATCAGCCGCTATGTACTGGTGAACTTTGAAGCATTTGCCAATCTGGTGGATGCAGTGGGCGGTGTGGATCTTGAGCTGACCAGCAAGGAAGTGGAATATGTCAACGGCTATCTGGTGGAATACAACATTCTGCTGGGAAGACCGGAAGGTACCGACTATTTTGAAGATACTTCCGGCGGTATGGTACACCTGAACGGACCGCAGGCACTGGCGTATTGCAGAAACCGTTATATCGGTACGGATTTCGGCAGAACCGAGAGGCAGAGAAAGGTATTGGCAGAGGTGATCCACAAGCTTCCGCAGGGAATGCTGACCAATCCCCAGGAGCTGATCGATGGTCTGATGCCGAATCTGACCACGAATCTGACCCAGACAGAATGCTATCGGCTGAGCCTTATGGCACCTAAGGCCGTGACTTACGATATTATCCAGAACAGCATTCCACTGGAGGGCACCTATAAGGATGCGACCATCCGTAAGATGGCAGTGCTGGAAGTGGATTTCGAAGCCAACAAGAAATTCCTGCAGGAGAATCTGTACGGAGACGGAGACATCACTTCCACATCGGAGGCTTCTGCGGAATGATATTATAATTGACGTATGAGAGTCAATGTGCTTGCAGGATTGACGAACGGCGAATGGGATCATGATAGTTGCGAAGCAACGGTAAGCACCAAAGATGCGGATCATGCTACGATAATGAGGGAGCAGCTTATGGGGTATCGAAAACAAAGGTTTGCAGCACTGTTCTGTGCAGCGGCAGTCATAATACTTGGTGGATGTGGCGATGATCTGACCCAGCAGGTCTACATTCCGGGAAGGGAAGATCTGGCGCAGCCTATCGGCGGTTACAATGCAACTACGCAGGCTGGGCAGACGGCAGAAGATTCTGCTACGGGGGCACAGACAGGGACGGCTTCCGGTGGAGAGAACGCAACAACATCGGGATCTTGCCATGACTCCGGTGATTTGACGGGTGAACGTTATACGATCACCATCTCCGCAGCAGGGGATGTAACGTTGGGAAATCATCAGGAACAAGACTACAGTGCCTCCTTCCGTCAGGCCTATGATCAGGCGGAGGACGAAGGTTATTTCTTTGAAAATGTGAGAGACATCTTTGCGGCGGACGATATGACCATCGTGAATCTGGAAGGGCCTCTGACCACATCGGAACAGATGCGGGAGGGACAGACCTACTGCATCAAAGGGGATCCAGCCTATGCTCATCTGCTGACGCTGGGGAGCATTGAGGTCGTCAGCTTCGCCAACAATCACCGCCTGGATTATGGCGAACAGGGAAGCCGGGATACTGTGGTGGCATTAGAGCAGGAAGGGATCATTTATGCTTATGATAAAAATGTGGGTATCTATGAGATCCCGGACAGTGCGGCAGCCCACGGCGGAGAGCGGAACCTGAAAATAGGAATAATCTCTGTCAATGAGGTAGAGTGGGGCGCACAGGCGGAAAAGCTGATCCAGAACAATATCGAGACCCTGCGGGAACAGAATGTGGACCTGATCCTGGCCTGTTGTCACTGGGGGATCGAGAAAGATACTTATCCGGAGAATTACCAACAGGTACTTGGCAGAAAATGCATTGACTGGGGTGTGGATCTGGTCATTGGTCATCATCCCCACGTCCTTCAGGGAATCGAAGAATATAAGGGCAGATATATCATCTATAGCCTGGCGAATTTCTGCTTCGGAGCGAACCGGAACCCGGCAGATAAGGATACCATGATCTTCCAGCAGACCTTTACATTCGAAAACGGACAGAAGGTGGAGGACCGGAATGCCAGGATCATTCCCTGCATGGTGAGTTCTGTGTCCACCCGGAATGATTTTAAGCCTACTCCGGCAGCAGGTGAGGATAAGAAGAGAATTTTGCAGCGTATGAATGAATACAGCCGGGATTTCGGTGTCGAATTTGATGAAAACGGCGGGATTCTCGTGAATTAGATGAGAGAGCGGCAACGCGGAAAGGAAACGGTCCGATCATGGAAAAAGCATTTAAACTGGATTTTGTCAATGATAAAACAGGAAGTCTGTATGTGAACTGCTGCGGATGCTCCCAGACGGCACCGCTGCACAGCTTCGGACCGGCCTCCAAGCCACATTACCTGATCCACTATGTCCTGAGTGGTAAGGGACATTTCCGGTTTCACGACAAGGAATACCGGCTGGAGGCGGGTTACGGTTTCCTGATCCAGCCCAATGAACTGGCTTTTTATCAGGCGGATGCGAAGGATCCCTGGAGTTATCTGTGGGTGGGATTTGCCGGAAGCCGGGCAGAAGAATATTTACATAGCATGGGACTGTCAGACAGACATCCTATTTTTTCATGTGATAAATCAGAGGAACTATATTCCATTGTCCGGGATATGATGGAGCATAATACCTTTGGCATTGCGGATGATCTGCGGCGGAACGGACTGCTGGGAGTATTTCTGTCGGTGATCGCCGACAGCGCCGGTGTGGTGGCAAGAGAGGAAGAGGATAAGGGGAACCAGTATGTGAAAAAAGCGGTCTCCTTTATCCAGAGCAACTACTGTAACCCCATCAAGGTCACGGATGTGGCGGACTATGTGTGTATCAACCGCAGCTATTTATATACGCTGTTCCAGAACTATCTGGGGATGTCTCCCCAGCAGTTCCTTACTACCTTCCGTATTACCAAGGCGAGAGAGCTTCTGGACTCCACGAATTATCCTATCGAGAGTATTGCATTGTCCTGCGGATACAGCGATGCCCTGGTATTTACCAAGGCCTTTCACGCTATGAAGGGAATGTCCCCTTCGAAGTACCGCAAGGAAAGCCACAAGGAGAGCACAAAAGAACAGCTCCAGGAGGTCGAGGGCCTGATCGCCCGGCTCCTGAAGCCATAGATGAAACTATAAAACCAAACAAGAAAGGGTGCCGCTGTGCGACACCCTTTTGTATTTGACTATTTCTTACTTTCCAGATTTTTCTCTACATACTCCAGAATATAGAAATTATCCTCCGGCATCTGGCAGCCTACGATGAACAGACCGTTATCATCGGAGCAGCGGATGATACGTCCTTCCAGCACATTGTGATCCGGGAGGGCGAAATCATGGATAGTGACAGTGACCGAGGCATTCTTACTCTGGGTGAAAATATTGTCTGTCGCCAGGAAAGCAAAGCCGTTGGCACTGATATTATCCATGGTGGCCGCATATTCCGTATCAGAATTTTTGAACTTGATGGTGCAGGCATTGTTCAGATCCATACGGGGGTATTTACGGCGGTTATTGATCCTGGGTCTGGTATTAATGATGATTTTGAAGGCATGAGCACCCTTTTCAGGAGCGGGAGAGATGACTGCCTTGTCCCAACAATACAGGATGTTGCCTGCGGTGATCTGTAAGGTACAGGAAGCGGTATCTGTGAGTGCTAGCTCCTTCTGACAGGATACCAGCAGACCCTCCGGAATCTGTTCGATCAGTTCTCCAAGGTATTCCGTATCTCCCTGGCCGGCTACTTTCAGATCGATCTTCATACCTGGCTGAATATCTTCGATACCCATGAAGCCGCCGATACCCAGATCACACATCATGTTCTCCATGACATCCTCGATGGTGTTGATATTGGAAGCGGTTTCTTCGTATTTACTGAGCATACGCTCACTGGTCTGGCTGGAGTGTGCAATACAGCCGGTGATAGTCTCCACGATGTTGGATACCTGTTCCATATTGGATACCAGCTGGGTATTGGAGCTTTCGACTTCTTTAATTGCGTTATCAACTACCTGAATATGTCTGCCGAGCTGTGCGGAATCAGATGCGATCTGATTTACATTTTCACCGGTATGTGTTACCTTTTCCAGGGTAACCTGAATCAGCTTCAAGGTCTCTTCAATGGAAGCGGTCATCTTAGCGGAAGTAGCATCCAGACGGGACAGAGCTTCTCTGATCTGTCCGGAGGAAGCGTGGGTTTCAGTACTTAAGGTACGGATCTGATCAGCTACCACTGCGAAGCCCTTGCCTGCTTCACCGGCTCTGGCAGCTTCAATGGAAGCGTTTAAGGCCAGCAGGTTCGTCTGATTTGTAATTTTTTCGATGGTACCGGTCTCCTGCTTCACCATGCCAAATTCCTGCTGGAAATTCTGCAGGACATTTTCCAGCTCCGTAGAAAGCTCTGACATCGTGGTGGCAGTGCTTACCAAACTTTGCAGATCTTTTGCACTGACACTGGAATGGGATTCGGTTTTCCCGACCAGAGATACCATTTCGCTGATGAGTGCCACAACATTTTCCACCTGGGCACGGATGTCGGAAGTCATCTGTGTGGAAGAGGTCGTCCGATCCTGCAGCATATGGTTATTATCCGTCAATTCATTCATACCCAGCATGACCATATCGGAACCGTGCTTGTTCTCAGAAGCCAGTTCTCTGACAACGGTAATGCCGTCCAGAATGGTATTGCTGGATGTCTTGACCTGTTCTACGGTGGTCACCACTCTGTGAAGGTCGGCTTTGATACTGTCGGTCATGGCACCGTCGGACTCGTTCAGATGGCGGATGGACATGACATAGCAGATGTAACACAGGATGATACAGGACAGCTGCAGCTGGTAATTCTTCATATCGGAAGCACTGTTAAAGCCCAGCATGTAGCGGTAGACGGCAGCGCCCACAATGATCAGAGAGTTGACGATACCGCAGTTGATCATGAATTTCCGGTTCTTATACAGGACCAGTAAGCTTGTCACCGGAAGGATGTAAGTGAATGCGATGGGTGACGCTGTGGTACAGATTACAAAGGTATAGAAGATGCCGTAACCGATGACCAGATCGTAGCGGTAGAGCTCCGTTGCCCAGCCCTTTACACGTAACAGCACTTCGCCGAAGATCAGAGGCAGCCAGCACAATGCCAGGAAAATAAGGTAAGAAGTGGTGGGATATAATCCCCCGGACGCATCGGAGCCATAGTTGGCACTCAGTAAAACAGCAAAAACGATCCAGATCTTACGGGCTTTCCGATTAGCTTTTTCTTTGAAAACATTTTCGTCGTATGTCATGATACGTATCCTCCTTTACAGTCATCTCCGGTATGTTCAAAAAAATGAATCAAATGGTGGATCACTTCCCTGCTTTCCGGAAGATCCGGGTAAAAAGCGCTGAACGCATGGGTCAGGCGGGGATCCTTCGGGTAGTTGATCAGTTTATGGGGCATCTGATGTCTGCGCAGAGCCTTTTCAAAATTCAGAGTATAGCTCTGAAGATTATCGTTGTCACTGGTGATCAGGAGACTGGGTGGCAGGCTGGTCACGATGTCCGGGTGCTCCGGAGATACATAGGGGGCAAAAGCACTTTTTTTATAATGCCGGCCGTAGAGATATCTGGGGAGGAAAAGTCCGATCTGATCCAGGCGGTTCGTATAGAACATACCGCTGACCAGGCCAAGTGCCCGGACTGGCAGGTCAGAAGGGGTTACTCCGGCAGCCTGTGCCAGTGCAGTGCTTCGCTGCATGGCGATTCCGTAAGTCAGCAGACAGGCACCGCCGCTGTCACCGCAGGCATATATGTGGGAAATGTCACCGCCGTATTCCGTCAGATGATCCCGGATAAAATCCAGTGCCAGATGCAGGTCAGTTAGTTGGTCATAGAAGAGACAGTCCGGTATCAGCCGGTACTCAATGCTGAATACCAGATACCCCGCCTCACAAAGGGAGGCACAAAAGGGACGGTTGAATTCCTTGTTCCCTATGAGGAGGCCTCCGCCATGTACGTTGACGATGACCGGGAGAATCTCTCCGTCCCGTCCCCTGGGACGGTAGACATCCAGACGATGTGCCGGAACATGCTTCTCGTCATAGAAAATATCCGATTGTAGGAAAACATCTTCCGGAAGAGGATATTCTTTACCCCTGGAAGCGCAGCTTTGCTCGAATGCCGCCCGCTGCTTATAGAACATTTGACATATAAAGCTTTTCATGTGTACTCCTGATTCTGACTGTATATGTTTGTAACTATTCAGAACCCCATTCGCAAAACCGCCTCTGCGAGGCTTTTCTTTTGCTCATGTGGTTACTTCGCCCTATAAAGATTATCAATTGCTCTTACGAATGCAAGCATTCGACGCTCATTTGATAATCTTTACATGGCTCTGAATAGTTACATATGTTTCAATAAAAGAGAAATATTTGTCGAAAAATAGCAATATGCAGCCTTTAAAAGAATACCACAGAAATGAAAGGATTAAAATAGAAAAATGCAACATGCTATTATGGAATGTTGCATTTTGTCTTGTACTACATATTTCGGCTGACCATGTGAAAACTTTAGTCTTTTTTATAAAAATCGTTATATCGTATTATTCATATCGCCATACTGGTTTAAAGTAACACATATCATAGCTGTATATTGCGGAATACGGCATCTTTGTCATCCTGTTCAATTCCCAGATAATGTTTTGTGATCTGAAAAGAAGAATGATTGTAAATTTCCATTAACAATGCGGGCGGAGTTCCCATTTTCCATGCATGGTAGCCGAAGGTCTTCCGCAGGGAATGGCACCGGATCACGTCTTCGATCCCTACGGCCTCGGCAGCCTTGCGGACAATGCGATAGGCCTGATAACGGGAGAGCGGGGAACCGGTTTTTCTGGGGCTGGGGAAGAGGTAGTCTGTGTCGGCTATGGAAGGCTGTGTTGTCCGGTAGGACAGTAATGTTTCCTGAAGTTCTTTGTTGATCAGGATTCGGGTCTCTTTTCCTGTTTTCTTTTCTGTGATCAGAAGATGAGTGTAAAAACGTCTGCGTTCTCCACAATAGACGTCACCCCAGGTGATATGAAGGATGTCGTTGATGCGCAGTGCGGTGTTCAGACCGATCAGGATAATGGTGTAATTCCGGAATTCCGGCTGTTCGGTAAGATAGTAGTTTTTGAAATCATGTAAAAGCTGTTTGCTGCGGATAGGTTGTGTTGTGCTCATAGTGGCCTCCTTGAAATGATAAATGAATTTGGGAAATGCAACATTCCATAATAAAATGTTGCATCAGTGAGAAACAGCAGGCAAGGAAGGCTGAACAGAGCAAGGAGGTTATTATATGCTGCGTCTGACCGTTAGTCCGGAAGAATACCTGATGATCAATGACAATATCAAGATCGTGTTCCTGGGAGGAACTAAGAATCATCTCCGTATCATGATCGATGCACCGAGAGAGGTGAACATCGTGCGAAGCACGGTATTAGAAAACCAGATCACAGATCCGGAGGAGAGAGCGAAGCTTCCTAAATATTATGCGGAAGAAGAGCACCCGGAGAAGTACCGCAAGAAGTCAAATGTGATCATCACAAAGGGAAATGCGGACAAATAATTTCATATGGTAATAACCGGAGGAAGAGCGGCTCTGTCAGGGCCCGACAGGGAAGCTCCTACTCCGGTTACTATAAAACTAAAAACAAGTATCTGGGAGAAAAGGATTTCTCAATAACAATACAGATACGCACACTGCCGCAAAAGGAATTGGGCAGTAATACAAGGAGGTAAATTATTATGGTAGTACAACACAATCTTACAGCTATGAACTCTAACAGAATGTTAGGTCTGACCACCGCTTCTCAGGCAAAATCCACCGAGAAACTGTCTTCCGGTTACAAGATCAACCGTGCAGCTGATGATGCAGCAGGCCTGTCCATCAGTGAGAAGATGAGAAAGCAGATCAGAGGTCTGACACAGGCTTCTTCCAATGCACAGGACGGTATCAGTGCAGTACAGACCGCTGAAGGTGCTCTGAACGAAGTTCAGGATATGTTACAGAGAATGAATGAACTGGCAGTTAAGTCTGCTAATGGAACTAATTCCGAAACAGACAGAAGCTATATCCAGAACGAAATTGATCAGTTAGTAACGGAGATTGATCGAGTATCTGAGACAACCAAGTTCAATGAGACATATCTGCTGAAAGGCGAAACGACAGGAAAAGTAGGCAATACTGCATCATCAGCTACTATTGCAGGAGTAGCAGCAACCATAAATGCTGGAACCAAGGTAGAGGCAGGGGATGTTGTACTTGGCACTGTAGGTGTTGTTAAGGATGGAACTGCGAAAGATAAAGTCACAGTTGACGACACAAAGCTAAAAACTTCTGCATTGGCTGATGCGCTGAATAATACCACAAATGCTCCTGATGGTGTGCTTACATTAACTGCAGCCGTTGACGCTCAGGGCGTAAGAACCTGGACAGATGCCGGTAATGCAACATATTCCGACAAAGAACTGAATGATGCTGGTATTACTTGGACAACAGGAGCTGCACCTGCTGCTGGTGACACGGTTACTTTAACCAAGAAATTTGAAAAAAATGCAAATTTGAGTGAATCTAAAATTAATTATGCTGCAGATCCCGATGCAGCCCAAATTGCTACAGCTGGTTACAAGTTTGGTGAAGACATTAAAGCAACGATTAAGGTAGATGCAAACGGGGAAGCGACAGTAAACGCTTACGATGCAACTTATATTCCTGAAGATGTAGAGCTGGACTTGCATGTTGGAGCAGATTCTACTTCTAATAATAAGATTAAAATGACGATTTCTTCTATGAGCGCAAAAGCAATCGGAGTACAGGATCTTAAAGTTGACGGTAAGGATTCCAAGAATGCCGATGCAGCAATCGATACTATTGCATCTGCAATCCAGAAAGTATCCACACAGCGTTCCGCACTTGGTGCTGTTCAGAACCGTCTGGAGCACACCATCAACAACCTGGATAACGTTGTAGAGAATACCACCAGCGCAGAGTCCGCTATCCGTGATACCGATATGGCTACTGAGATGGTTAAGTACTCCAACAACAACATCCTGGCTCAGGCAGGTCAGGCTATGCTGGCTCAGGCTAACCAGTCTAACCAGGGCGTACTGTCTCTGTTACAGTAAGCTTAAGCTGAGATCAGGTTGTTTCCTCAGAGGAACGAACCATATCTGTAAGAGTTATGTAAGAACCAAAGGGCAGTCCATGATGGGCTGCCCTTTTACTTTCTAATATTTTTGCACTTGTAAAGCCATCATAAGGACTTCCTGTAAAACTTTAGATAAATGTAGGAAATCGATGAATTTGTGCTGTTAACAGCTTATTTCCAATTCCTTTGAATACTTTTCATAATAGTCAATAGCAGCTTTCGGAGGGATAGAGAGATCATTTTCTAATTTTTGGATGATATCTTCCTTTGACATACCAAAGGTTTTGCATAATTGAACAATCGATTTAGCTCTGCCTTCCTCTACGCCATCCCTGTAAATAACTCTCTTTTCCGCCTCAGCATCATATTCGAAAAACACCATATCAATAACCTCCTTCTTATTCTCAAGCAAAAATTCCTTCAAAATATCCCTCCTGATACATACGTCCACGGCCTGAGCGATGGCCTGTCGATTTGGATACACCTTTGCCTGCTCACGGACTTCTGCGACAAACTGGGCGTACTCCTTTAAAATCTGGCAGGCATCCATCAGCTCGGCGTTGAACCCGAGATTGATATTGATTACCTGTACCTGTAATTCAAGCTGAGGAGTCTCTTCCTTATTCCGGTAGGCGCTGGACAGCTTCAGGGTGCTGTATTCCGGGAGAGGATCCGTCCCGTTATAAAACACTACGAAATGCGGAGTATCCAGCATCTGTAACTTGTTGGAATAAAGCAGGTCATCTGAGTTCATCTTTGAATATTCACTTGCCAGATACAGCAAAAAGCGATACGGCATATTGGGATTCAGGGTGGACTGGTGCTCAAAAAACCATAGATCAAAATCCACCACAAATGACAGGTCGTTCTGCAAGCTTAGGTAAACCGCATTTTCCAAAGTTGTAATATGCAGTAGCTCCGGATCTTCATAATGCGAGTGATTCAGCGCATTGTACAGCGAGAGCAGCTTCTCCTTGTCATGAAATATTTTCCGGAACACCAGATCCTTATAATTCCGCTTTCCGGAAGCAGGTATTGCCACAGCCACATTCCCCGGCGCAGCCGCTACCGCATTTCCATATGAAAATTCTTCCGCAACAAATTTTTTCCAGAATCTCGACACAGTATTCATTAAATACTCCTCCGAAAAATAGTTGTTGGTCATATTATTTTGTTTTAACTCCATAAAACTCCTTTCTATAATTTCAAACCCTAAATCAATAAAAAAACGAAATAAATGATGCAATAAAACAAATATTTTCCATATAAAATAAATAATAAGGGAAAACTTTGACCACTGACGGGTCTATAAGAATTTTTGAAAGAAGAAAAATTACTTCCAATACCACCATATCATAAGGTCCTTATAATGACAAGCAGAAAAATGTTACAGAACGCTTCTAAAGTTTTACTTTCCCGGCATTTTGGGGTAAGATAAGCAGTATAGATTCCTAAGGACACAGAAAGAGAGGGTTATTATAATTATGAGATTTCAGGACATGCCTTACGAGAGAATAGATTTTGCCAAAGTACAGGAAGAGATGGGAGAACTGATTCGGGAGCTGGAGGCGGCGAAGAGCGGGGAGGAACAGTTCGAGGTGCATAAGAAATATTATGCGCTGACGGATCGTGTCATGACGCTGATGACCATTGCGAACATCCGCTTTGACATTGATACTTCCGACAAGTTTTATGAGGAAGAGCATAAATACTACGATGAGCAGGGGCCGGTATTCAGCAATCTGGTGCTGGCTTATCAGAAGAAATTATTCGCATCCCCTTACAGAGCTTATCTGGAGGAGAAGATCGGTTCGGTAGCGTTCAAGAATATGGAGCTGGCACAGAAGTCCATGAGCGAGGCGCTGATCCCGCTGATGCAGGAGGAAAATTCCCTGACCATGGAGTATGACAAGCTCATTGCCAGTGCGAAGATCGACTTCGACGACAGGGAACTGAACCTGTCCCTGTTACGGCCCTATCTGGTGAATTGCGACCGCAATGTCCGCAGACAGGCCTGGGAGAAGATGAGTGACTTTTTCCGGAAAAATGAGGAGCAGCTGGATACCATTTACGACAAACTGGTGAAGAACCGTACCGCACAGGCCAGAGCCATGGGTTACGAGAATTACTTGGAGCTGGGATATTACCGCATGAATCGCAACTGCTACGGCAAGGACGAGGTAGAAGCTTTCCGCAGGCAGATCAAGGAGTATTTTGTACCCTTCGCGGAAAAACTGCATGACAGCAGAAGACAGCGTCTGGAACTGGAAAAGCTCAGCTATATCGACGAGCAGGTATACTTTAAGAACGGCAATCCGGCGCCCACCGGCACCCCGGAAGAGATCATGGCAGCAGGCCAGAAGATGTACCGGGAACTGTCCCCGGAGACTGCGGAATTTTTTGATTTCATGATGGAGAACCAACTGTTTGACGTATTGGGCCGCAAGACCAAGAAAGCTGGCGGTTACATGACTTATCTGCCTCTGTACCATGCACCGTTTATCTTCGCTAACTTTAACGGTACCAGCGGTGATGTGGACGTCATCACGCATGAGTGTGGTCATGCGTTTCAGGGGTATCTCGCTGCACAGGATCCTATCAGAGAGCATGCGGATATCGGCATGGAGACTGCAGAGATCCATTCCATGTCCATGGAATTTTTCACGGAAAAGTGGATGAACCTGTTCTTCGGCGACAGAGCGCAGGATTACGTGGAAATGCATCTGGAGGATGCGGCTGCGTTTATTCCTTACGGCTGTATGGTGGATGAGTTCCAGCATATCGTCTATGAGCACCCGGAGCTGACCCCGGCCGAGAGAAAGCAGGCATGGAGCCGTCTGGAGCGGGAGTACAAGCCCCACCTGGATTACGAGGGAGATCCTTTCTTCGGACAGGGAGGCTTCTGGCAGAAGCAACTGCACATTTACGACTACCCTCTGTATTATATCGATTATTGTCTGGCACAGACCTGCGCACTACAGTACAAGGTGAAGATGGATGCCGATTTTACAGAGGCGTGGAAGAGCTATCTGAAGCTGTGCAGGCTGTCCGCCAGTGATTTTTACACTAATATGATCAAAGAAGTCGGACTGGACAGTCCTTTTGAGCCCGGATGTGTGAAAAATATCGTGGAAAAACTTGAAAAATATGTGAAATAGCTTTCTTTTTCCGCAGAAATACGGTAAAATAAGGAGTCATTGGGACTTAAGACACCAGGAAGGAGACATGTAAGCAATGTCTAAGAATGAAAAAGTTACAGAAAATAAAGAACAAACAGAACAGAAGGTCATGACCAAATATGACCGTAAGGTACAGAAGCGTAAAGAGGAGAAGGAAAAGGAGAAAAAGGAAGAGCGCATCAGCACGGCCATCGGCATCGTAGTGCTTGTGGCTCTGGTATGTCTGGTAGCATCTTTCCCCATCCGTACCTATCTGGCAACTCATGAGACCTATGTGGTGGTCAATGGAGAAGCTGTAAACAAGGTAGAGTTCGATTACCAATACAACCTGACCAAGAACAATTATATCACCCAGTACGGCAGCTATCTGACATACTTCGGACTGGATACCAGCAAGGATCTGTCCACACAGATGTATTCCGATACTCTGACCTGGCAGGACTATTTTGAGCAGAATGCAGTAGAGAGCCTGAAGCAGAATAAGGCGCTGATGGCAGAAGCCAAAGCAGCCGGCTTCACCTACGATACCACGGATGAGTACAATACTTTCAAGGAGACCATCAAAACCTCCGCTGCATCCGCAGGCATCTCCGAGAAGGAATATGTACGTTCCATCTACGGTGGTTATGCAACCATGAGCCGTATTGAGCAGTATGTGAAGAATGATATGGTCATGAATGCTTATTATGAGAAGCTGCAGGAGGACAACGCTCCCAGCGATGATGAGATCCAGAGCTATTATGAGGAAAACAAGGCAACCTACGATTCCGTAGACTATCGCCTGACGACCATTGAGGCAGAATTGCCTACAGAGCCTACCGAACTGGCAGATCCTGTAGAAGCAACCACTGCACCCGATGCTGATACTGACGGAACGGCAACCACCGATACCACACAGGATACCGCTTACCAGCCTTCCGATGCTGAGATCGCCAAGGCCATGGAAGATGCCAAGGTACTGGCTGACGATGCGGAGCAGACCGTGGCAAAAGACGGCGAAGCACACGAGAATGAGAAGAAGTCTTCCGTGAACTACCTGATCTCCGACTGGCTGTTTGATGATGCCAGAAAGGCAGGAGACACCACCGTCATTACTAACGACAACAGCCATTGCTACTATGCCGTGGCATTTGAGAAGAGATATCTGGATGAGACTCCTTCCGCAGATGTACGTGTGATCATTCCCACCGAGGATAAGACCGGTGAAGAGATCCTGGAGGAGTGGAAGAACGGTGTAGCTACCGAGGACAGCTTCGCAGAATTGTGCAAGAAGTATACACAGGATACTTCCGCAGTAGAGAACGGCGGTCTGTTCGAGCAGGTGACCAAGACCGGTATGACAGAGGAGCTGAGCAACTGGATCTTCGACAACAGCCGTCAGGCAGGAGATACCGTAGCCATCACTGTCAGTGACACCACCTATGTACTTTACTACATCGGACAGGATCAGCCCGAGTGGAAGATCAACATCAAGAATACGCTGGTATCCGATACAATGAGTCAGCATATGCAGGATATTACTGCAGATGTAACAGTAGAGGATCCCAAGGGTAAGCTGAATTACCTGAAGGTGCAGGCAGAGGAATCCGCAGCCGATGAGACTGCGGCAGCAGAGACCCAGGAGATCACTGAGGAGCAGACCGCTGCTACCGAAGAGACCACAACACAGGCACAGTAACGCTTGCTCAGGAACAGAACATAGACAACAGACAAGTACCTGTTTCACTGCGCAAGCAGAAGAGACAGGTACTGTTAAGTTATAGGAGAGAAGAAATGCAGGAAAAGATCCTGGTATTAGATATTGATGGAACTTTGACCAATTCAAAAAAAGAGATTACAGAAGCAACCAAAAGAGGAATCTGGAATATTTTGCAGCATGGCCATAAGGTCATTCTGGCTTCCGGCCGTCCGACTCCCGGCATGAGAGGCTGTGAGGAAGAACTGGAATTGAAAAAATACGGTGGCTACCTCCTGTCCTTTAACGGAGCACGTATTGTGGATTGCAAGACCGGCGAGGTAGTGTACCAGAGAACACTGCCCCTGTCCATCGTGCCCGGATTGTATGAATTCGCCAAGGCAAACGGCTGCGGACTGATCACTTATCAGGGAGAAGGCGTGATTTCCGCTTTTGAACCGGACAAGTATGTGGAATGGGAGGCTAAGATCAATAAAATTCCCATTAAGGTCGTACCTGATTTTGTAAATTACGTGAATTTCGACATTAATAAGTGCCTGATGACGGCACCGGAAGAGATCGCCCCTGCTCTGGAAAAACAGCTGCAGGAAAAATACAGCGATGTGGCGAGCATCTACCGTTCCGAACCCTATTTCATCGAGATCATGCCTAAGGATGTGAACAAGGCAACCTCACTGGATCATATGCTGGAAGGCATGGGACTGACCAGAGAGAATGCGATCTGCTGCGGGGACGGTTACAACGACATCTCCATGATCGAATATGCGGGAACCGGCGTAGCAATGGGGAATGCCCAGCCGGCGGTCAAGGAAGCGGCGGACTATATCACCGGCACCAACGATGAAGACGGACTGGTGGAAGTCATCGATAAGTTCATCATGAAACCGGAAGCTTAAGGCGACAAGGAACAGGAATGAAAGGGAAGTATGATTCAGATACAGATACCCGATAAGGCAAAATATATTATAGAAACTATTCAGGCGGCCGGATTCGAAGCCTATGTGGTAGGCGGCTGCGTACGGGATTCCATTCTGGGGAGAACCCCGGAGGATTGGGATATCACCACCTCGGCGAGACCGGAGCAGGTAAAGCAGCTGTTTCGTCGCACCATCGACACCGGAATCCAGCATGGCACCGTAACCGTCATGCTGGACAAGGAAGGCTTTGAGGTTACGACCTACCGTGTGGATGGAAAATACGAAGACAGTCGACATCCCAAAGAAGTGATGTTTACTCCGAACCTGGAGGAGGACCTGAAACGCCGGGATTTTACCATCAATGCCATGGCTTATAATGAAACGGAAGGCCTAATCGACATTTTCGGCGGATTAAAAGACATCGAGGCGAAGCTGATCCGATGCGTAGGCAACCCGGAGGAACGTTTTGGAGAAGATGCGCTGCGGATCATGCGGGCAATTCGTTTTTCAGCCCAGCTGGGCTACGAGATCCACGAAGATACTGAGGCGGCAATCCGGAAGCTGGCACCGACCCTGCAGAAGATCAGTGCGGAGCGGATTCAGGTGGAACTGACTAAACTGTTGGTGTCCCCTCATCCCGACACCCTCAGAGAAGCTTATGACATGGGTGTCACCAAGGTGATCCTACCGGAATTCGATGCCATGATGGAGACACCGCAGAAGCACAAGCATCATAAATACAATGTGGGTGAGCATACATTACATGCACTTATGGAGATCGGGCCGGACAAGAATCTGCGTTATGCCATGCTGCTCCATGACATCGGCAAGCCGGCCACACTTACTGTGGATGAAGCCGGAATCACTCATTTCTACGGACATCCGGCGGTGGGAGAAGAGATGGCGCGGAAGATTCTGCGGAGACTGCGATTTGATAATGATACCGTTGCGGTGGTCACCCGTCTGGTGAGATACCATGATTATGGCAATGATGTGATACCGGATCTGCGGATTGTCCGCCGGGCGGTGAATAAGATCGGGGAAGATATTTTCCCTCTGCTGTTCCCGGTGAAACGGGCAGATATTCTGGCACAGAGCGATTACCTGAGAACAGAAAAACTGGAGAATCTCGAACTCTGGAAGAAACTGTATCAGGAAATGCTGGAAAAGAAGCAGTGCGTCTCCCTGAAAACACTGGCGGTCACCGGCAGGGATCTGATCGACACCGGTATGAAACCGGGCAGAGAGCTGGGAGAGATGCTGCAACAGCTGCTGGAACTGGTATTGGAACATCCCGAGCAGAATACCAGAGAACAGCTGCTGGAAAAGGTAAAGGAACTGTCGGCAGACAAAGATTGAGCATACTTTACAGGCTTTCCTCATAAGATAGCGTAGGAACCGGAAAACGGTTAAGGACGTATCTTAGGAGGGATTGTAAGTGAATGACAGAGCAGTGGCACTGCTGGAGCAGTATGAGATAGAAGTATTGCGTACCCGAAAAGGAAGGGGAGCGATTCTGTGCGATACACAGCGGGGCTGCCTGATCTTCAAGGAATATACCGGAAGAGAGGAACAATTGTGCCTGCAGGAGCAGGTCCTGAAACACCTGGAGGAACGGGGAACCGTTCCTGCGGAGCGATTGCTTGCCACAAAGGAAGGCGCGTTATCGGTGACAGACCGGGACGGTGTCAGATATATTCTGAAGACCTGGTGGGAAGGCCGAGAATGTAATATCCGTGACAGGGAAGAATGTATGGAAGCCATGCGGCTTCTGGCGAGACTGCACGGTGATCTGGAATTTACACCGGTATTTCCGGAGACGGAGGAGACTTCGGCACCGGTCATAGAGCGATATCTCCCCAGCCGGGACTATGAGAAGCATAACCGGGAGCTCAAGAGAGCCCGCAGGTTCTTGAAACAGCGCAGCCAGAAGACCTGGTTCGAGATCCGGTTGTCTGCAGTGATTGATCCTTTTTTAGAGGAAGCAAGACAACTGTGTGAAGAATGGAAAGAGATCGAGCTGGCTGCCTCCGACAGCGGAGAGGAAGTACCGCTGTGTTTCTGCCACGGAGATTACCAATATCATAATATTCTGCGGCAGGACCGTGGATTTTTCCTGGTGAACTTCGAAAAATGTCAGGCAGACGGGCCGGTGAGAGACCTGTATCTGCTGTTGCGAAAGCTTTTGGAAAAAAGTGAATGGGATGCCGAATGGGGCAGAGTGCTTCTGGCGGCTTATGAAAGTGTCAGACCGTTAAAGCCCTATGAGAGACAGGATCTGGTCTACCGCCTGTCCTATCCTGAGAAATTGTGGAAGATCGTAAACTTTTATTATAATTCCGGCAAGGCCTGGATCCCGGAGAAGAATCAGGAGAAACTGGACCGCCTGTTGGAACAGGAAGCGGCCAGAAAGAAATTCCTGAAACTGCTGCAAAGATAAAAGCCGGGCAATGAACGGCAGACAACGGAAGAGACGTTGCGGCAGGATCGCAGCGTCAGGAGACAAAGGAGAAGCAAAAACGTTGAAAAGATTCGAAGACAAAAAGTATTCGAAAACGAAACAGACAGTGGTAATTCTTTTGCTTGTGACAGCAATGTCATTTGCTGGATGCGGGCAGACAGCATCCTCCGGGACGGCGGCAACACCTGCGCCAACGGCACAGGCAGAGCGGATAGATACCGGCTTTGTTGTCACCAATCCGGACAGCTATGATTCCGCAGATACGGCGGTACTGGTGGATATCAATAATGTTGACAACACTGTCACACTGTTAAATCTGGATCTGGGCAAACGTTACACGCTGTCCATGGACGGAACAACGCGGTTCGCAGATAAATATGGAAAGGCAATTTCCCTGAGTCAGCTGCAGGAGGGGGACATCGTGGATGTGACTTTTTTGAAAAGTCAGAAGCATCTGACCTCCATGCAGCTGGCGCAGACAGCATGGCAGTATGACGATGTGGAGCACTACGAGATGAATACCGTGCGAAATGAGGTGGCCATCGGGGAAGAGGTGTTCCAGTTGTCCAGGGATACCCAGTATTTTTCCCAGGGACACAGCATTGAAAAAATGGATCTGAATCCGGCGGATATTCTGACGTTTCACGGCATTGACAGCACAGTGCTCAGCGTAACAGTGGAAAAAGGCCATGGATACCTCAGACTGGTCAACGATGAGAACTTTGTGGGCGGCTGGCTGGAAATCGGCCAGACACAGATCGTGCGGATCACAGAGGACATGCTGGTGACGGTGCCAGAGGGAAGCTATCAGGTAGATATCAGCTATAACGGCGGTGGTGGCACGAAAAATGTCGTGATCAACCGCAACGAGGAAACAACACTGGATATCGGTGATCTGGAAGTGGCAGAGGCGCAGTATGGTATGGTGCTGTTTTCCCTGAGTCCTTCCGATACGGAATTGTATATCGATGGAAGCCAGGTGGATGCCTCTCAGCCGATCACGCTGGAATACGGTATTCACCAGATTATAGCAAAGGCGGACGGCTATAAGTCGCTTACACAGTATCTCAGGGTGGGACAGGAATCCGCGGGAGTGGATGTCCAGCTGGATAAGGCGGACTCCGACAGTGAAGACAGTACGGAAAGCAGCAGTTCTTCCAGCTCTTCCGCAACGGAATCTACCTCCACCGCAGATACGACTACGACCTATTACCGCGTGCATATTGATGCTCCGGAAAATGTGGAGGTATATCTGGACGGCAACTATGTGGGAATTTCCCCCTGCAGTTTTAAGAAGACCTCAGGAAGTCATGTGATCACCCTGCGAAAATCCGGTTATGAAACCAGAAGTTATACGGTACAGGTGGATGAAGAAGAAAAGGATGTATCCTACTCATTTGTAGACCTGACGGCCAGCTCTTCATCGACAGAATGATCCTTTCCGGGAGGGGAAGAAATGCCGTAAATATGCGGAAAAACCTTGACAAAAGGGATAAAAACAGATATATATATGTATAGACGTTTCAAAAGAACTATTTTCGAGCGTAAAATTAATAACGAAAACTCATTACAGGAGGAGTTCAATATGAACAAAACAGAATTAGTTGCAGCTATGGCTGATCAGGCTGGTCTTTCCAAGAAGGACGCAGAGAAGGCATTAAAGGCATTCACCGATGTTGTTGCTGAAGAGTTAAAGAAGGATGGTAAGGTTCAGTTAGTTGGCTTCGGTACTTTCGAAGTATCCAGCAGAGCAGCTAGAGAGGGTAGAAATCCTCAGAGCGGCGCACCTATGAAGATCGCTGCTTCCAAGGCTCCTAAGTTCAAGGCTGGTAAGGCATTAAAGGATATGCTGAACGCATAATAGAAGCTGAATTTTCAGAGACTCGATAGGACAACCTTTCGGGTCTCTTTTGTTTTTCAGAAACGGATGATCGTGAGGTTAAAAGCATGAGATTAGACAAATATTTGAAGGTATCCCGACTGATCAAGCGCCGTACTGTGGCTAATGAAGCCTGCGACAGCGGCAGAGTGCTGATCAATGATAAGCCGGCAAAGGCATCCGCCAATGTCAAAGAGGGAGATATCATTTCCATCTCTTTCGGCAACAAGGAAGTAAAAGTCGAGGTCCTGGATGTACAGGAGACCGTGAAAAAAGAAGAAGCCAAAGAACTTTTCCGTTATATATAATATCAGGTTCTCTATGTATAAATTTCCACATTTTCCCATACAATACATTGTAAGTCCGGTTCCGGAAGGAGCGGAGGATGGGAGGCTATGGAGAGAATGGAAGATTTAAACGCGACAGGTCGTATGCATAAAGTGACCATGACCAACAGACGGACATGTACCGTGAATGGGGTAAATGACGTCCTTTCCTTTGATCTGCGGGAGATCCTGCTGGAGACAGAACAGGGGATGCTGATGATCCGTGGCAACGAGCTCCATGTGAACCGCCTGACATTAGACAAGGGGGAAGTGGATATTGACGGCCGGATCGACAGCCTTGTATATTCGGATACCGCAGCATCCGGAGAAAAACAGGAATCCTTCCTGGGCAGGCTGTTCCGCTGATGGATGAAAATGTTTTTCTGCTGCATTCCTTTCTGCTGGGTGTGAGGATCACTTTTCTGTATGATATTCTGCGGATTCTGCGAAGAGTGTTTGCTCACAGTACCAGCATGGTATCTCTGGAAGATCTGGCATTCTGGATCTACTGTGCGGGAAAGGTCTTTCTGCTGATGTTTCATGAAAGTAACGGGAACCTGCGATGGTTTGCCGTGCTGGGGGCATTGGCGGGAATGTACCTGTATCACAGGACAATCAGTCCCTTTTTTGTAAAGTATGTGGCACTGGGCCTGAATACTCTTCTGCACCCAATCCGGAAAGCCTTGCGGATAACGGGAAATTGGCTGAAAAAGCAGTTGACTATACTTAAGAAAATGCTTAAAATATTCATTAAAAGGAGATGCGCGTATGGCAAGAAGAAAAGCAGCCTACCGCAAGAGACACCAGAACCGGTTCAGTATGTTCCTGGTGACCCTGGTCGTGTTGATGATCATGGTGGTCGTTGCGGCGCGGAGCGTGGAATTACAACAGAAGATTGCGGGCTATGATACCCAGATCGCAAGTCTTGGCGCGCAGATCGAAGCAGAGCAGACGAGAGCGGAACAGATCGAGGAATTCGGTAAGTACACTCAGACGAAAGCTTATGTGGAAGAGGTGGCGAAGGATAAGCTGGGACTGGTATACGAAGGTGAGATCCTTTTTCAGGAAGACAATTAAGCAGGGAAACTGTTTCTCAACAGTGAACCTGCTTTTTTTGTCGCAAAAAATGAAGTCTTTCCCTCCCTCGATTTGACAAAAGGAAGAGGAAAACTGCCCTATAATCGTGAAAACAGAAAGGGGAGGATGCCATGATCATAGGGAAAAAGGAGCAGGAACGGCTGGAGAGAGAACAGTGTGCACAGATCTCACTGCTGTGCAGACAGAAACTGATGGGATATGCGGAGAGTTTTGAGGAACTTGGGAAGAGCTTTCGGCAGGAGATACAGATTACAGGAGAGGACAGGCAGAATATTCTGGAAAAATGTATGCTGTGGCAGAGCAGACAGATCATGGGAGACCATCTGCAGGAAGTGGCCCGGATCATGGAACGGGTGGCAGGAGAGGAACTGGGGTATTGTCCGCTGGAAGAGAAAAAGAGGAAAAGCCTGGTACAGGCGCTCAAGAGTGAAGGGATCATCGCCAGAGACCTCTGCTATGTGGAGAAGGACGGCAGCAGCTCCGGGACAGAAGCAGGGATCAGTATGACACTGTCCACCGAAAAAAGGCACTATAAGGCGGCACAGGTGGCGGACATGCTGACGGTATTATTGGGAAAAAAGCTGCAGGTCTCTTCAGGAAGCCCTTATCTCGTGGAGCAGGAGCCGCATTGTTTTCTGTTCACAGAGGAACCGAAATACATAGCACTGACGGGGGTGAGCCGGGCGGTAAAAGAAGGGGAGAAAGTCTCGGGGGATCAGTATGCCACCATGGAATCGGAAAAAGGGAAGCTGATCCTGCTGTTGTCTGATGGGACAGGCTCCGGGGAGGATGCCAGCCGGGGCAGCGGCAGAGTCATGGATCTCATGGAAAAAATGCTGGAGGCGGGCTTCGGGACCGAGGCATCTGTGAATCTCCTGAATTCTGCGTTGTATGCGCAAAATGAAGAGGACGATCATCCTACGATAGACCTTTGCAGCCTGGATCTGTATACCGGCGAATGTGAGATCTGCAAGGTGGGCGGTGTTGCCACGTTCTGGAAGACCTCCGGAAGGGTTCTCTGTGTCGGCGGCGAAAGCCTGCCGTTAGGTATTTTTCAAAAAGTGCAGATAGAACGACAGATGTGTCAGATCCGGCCGGGAGATCTGCTGGTCATGATGACGGACGGGGTTCTGGATATGATGGAAGACGGGGAAGAGCGCATGGCACAGGTGCTGGAAGGGTTGCAGGAACAGAACCCGCAGGAGATCGCAGAGAAAATATTGTCCTATGCCATCTGTGCCTCAGAAGGACGGATTCGGGACGATATGACGGTATTTGTGCTCTGCCTGTGGGAAAACACGTGATGCCGCCTTGATTTTTCCCCATAATTAGGATAGAGTAAAAACATGAATACATGGATGGATACGCGAGAAAAAGTATTTGCATATATCAGAGAGCATCACATGCTGCAGGCCGGCGACCGTGTGGTAGCCGGTGTTTCTGGAGGGGCAGACTCGGTTTGCCTCTTATTTTTGTTGCTGGAATGGCAGAAGGAAGTACCTACAGACATTGCCGTAGTGCATGTGGATCACGGCATTCGTGCGGAGGCCGGAGAAGATGCCCGGTATGTGGAGCAGCTCTGCGAGGAGAGAAGAATCCCTTTTTTCCTGACCAGGGCAGAGGTAAGGAACAGAGCCCGCATGGAGAAAATCTCTGAGGAAGAAGCCGGGCGCAGAACGAGATATGAGGCATTTGAAAAGGCGGCAAAGGAGTGGGGAGCCACGAAGATCGCAGTGGCCCACAACAGCAATGACCGCAGCGAGACCCAGCTGTTCCATTTGTTCCGGGGCAGTGGAATCCGGGGACTGGCCAGCATTTTGCCTGTGAGAGATCGGATTATACGACCGCTCCTATGTCTGGAACGGTGGGAGATCGAGAAGTTTTTACAACAGCGAGGAATTGTCTATTGCAAGGATGCCACCAATGAGGAGGATGACTACACCAGAAATCGTATTCGGCATCATATTTTGCCTTATGCGGAGCAGAATATTGTAAAGGGCTGTGTAGCGCATATGAATCAGACGGCGGAGCTGCTGGCGGAGACGGAGGACTATCTGGAACTGCAGACAAAAGAAGCAGCTGGCCGATGTATCCGGGCAACGGACGGTGACGGAGATTCCGTAGAGACGGGGGACAGCCGGAACGCGGTGATCTGTATTGCTGTGGAGTCTTTTCTGTCGTTGCATCCTGTGATCCGTAAGCGCCTCTTGTATGAAGAAGTGAAGCAATTGTCTCCCGGGCAGAAAGACATCACTTACCAGCATATTCAGGAGCTGCTGACCTTGTTTACCAGGGAAGGTAACAGGCAGATCTGTCTTCCGTTCGGCATCCGGGGTAGACGGCAATATGAGGAAGTCCTGCTGACAGTAGAGAGGACAGACAGGGAGCTTTTGGAGAAGACGGAAGTGGCTGAGAAATATCAACCAACTCTGCAGCTTTCTCCCGGACAGACAGGGACAGTGGAATGTGAAGTGGGAACGGTGGAATACTGTGTGTGTGACCTGGCCGCTGCCCATGAAAAAAACCAAGAAGTTCCCACAAATCAGTATACGAAATGGTTTGATTATGATAAAATAAAAAAATGTCCGGTGATACGGACAAGAAAGCCGGGTGACTATCTGACCATTGCTGACGGAAGAGGCGGGATGATCCATAAATCGCTGAAAAGTTATCTGGTCGATCAAAAGATCCCGCAGGCGGAACGAGACAGACTGCCGATCCTGGCAGAGGGAGAGCATGTACTGTGGGTCGTGGGATACCGTATCAGCGAATATTATAAAGTAACGGAGAATACAAAACGTATTTTAAAGGTACAATTAATAAGAAAGGAGTTCGCTTAAAAGCGAAAAGACAAAAGAAAATGGCAGAGCATATCAGAGTACTGTTGACAGAAGAGGAAGTAGATAAGAGAATCCAGGAGATCGGTGAGCAGATCAGCAAGGATTATGCGGGTAAGCAGGTACACCTTGTATGTGTACTGAAGGGTGGCAGCTTTTTCATGTGTGAACTGGCAAAGCGTATCACTGTTCCCGTATCTCTGGACTTTATGTCCGTATCCAGCTATGGCAGCGATACCAAGTCCAGCGGTGTAGTCAAGATCGTGAAGGATCTGGACGAATCTCTGAAAGATAAGGAAGTTATTGTAGTAGAGGATATCGTGGACAGCGGAAGAACCCTGAGCTATCTGCTGGAGATGCTGAAGGACAGAGGTCCGGCTTCTTTACGTCTGTGCACCCTGTTGGACAAACCCGAGAGAAGAGTGATCGATGTCCATGTGGATTATACCGGATTTAATATTCCCGATGAGTTTGTAGTGGGCTATGGTCTGGATTATGATCAGAGATATCGTAATCTGCCTTACATCGGTGTGGTAGAATTCGATTAAGCGATACAAAGATGTAGGAGGCCCGTGAAGTTGAAACAAAACGGCAAAACAATCAATTCATATTTTATATTTATCATACTTCTGCTTCTGGTGATCTTCGGCCTCAACCTGTTGAACAACCGTACAGATGAATACACCAAGGCGGAGTTCATTGCGGATCTGGATGCCGGCAATGTATCGGAAGTCGTGGTGCAGCCCAACGGAGAAGCACCTACCGGATATCTGGAGATCCAGATGAAGAACGGTGTATCTCATAAGCTGTACGCAACGGACATTACAGAACTGGAGACCCTGGTACGTGAGTATGGGTTTGATCCGGTGGTCAATGACATTGAAAGGGAGAACTGGTTCCTGACCTATATGCTGCCGATGCTGGTCGTGCTGGCGGTGGGAATTTTCCTGTTCATGATGATGAATGCCCAACAGGCAGGCGGCGGTAACGGCAAGATGATGAACTTCGGCAAAAGCCGCGCCAAGATGACATTGGGTGACAAGAGTGTCACATTCGCTCAGGTAGCCGGTCTGAAAGAGGAAAAGGAAGAACTGGAGGAGATCGTTGATTTCCTGAAGGAGCCGGGAAAATACACCGGTGTCGGAGCCAGAATCCCCAAGGGTGTCCTGTTGGAGGGTCCTCCCGGAACCGGTAAGACCCTGTTGGCCAAGGCAGTGGCCGGAGAAGCCGGAGTACCGTTCTTCAGCATTTCCGGATCCGATTTCGTGGAAATGTTCGTTGGTGTGGGCGCTTCCCGTGTGCGTGACCTGTTTGAAGAAGCAAAGCATAATGCACCTTGTATCGTATTTATCGATGAGATCGATGCCGTGGCAAGACGGCGTGGTACCGGTATGGGCGGAGGACACGATGAGAGAGAGCAGACCCTGAACCAGTTACTGGTAGAAATGGACGGTTTCGGCGTCAATGAGGGCATTATCGTTATGGCGGCCACCAACCGTGTGGATATTCTGGATCCTGCAATCCTGCGTCCCGGTCGTTTCGACCGTAAGT
>OLIW01000456.1_pt1 | contig 46815 bp, 48 predicted proteins | sample 1601321 | NCBI WGS metagenome assembly OLIW01 (sample SAMEA2452114, study PRJEB22498) | human gut metagenome
CACCTATACAAGCAACCTTTTAGCAAATGGAGCTGCCCCAAAAGATGTGCAGGAATTGTTGGGACACTCAGATGTCAGTACCACAATGAACGTCTATGCTCACTCCACAAGAGATGCGAAACGAAAATCAGTTCGGCTTCTTGATAAAGTGGTGGGCAATGACTAAAAAATTTCCCTTATTTCCCTTGTGATTATCTCATAAGGGCAAAAATAAGGGAAACTACATATCATTTCACTAATGGACATGCGGGAAAGCCTATAAAATAGGGAAAGTTAGAGAGATAATTATATAAATTTCAGTTTGTCAATTACAGGTGACATTGAAAGAGTCAGCCCATTCAAGGTGCTGGCTCTTTCAAAAATTCCATTCTAATAAATTGCACGACAACTTAAAGTAAAAATGAATACCCATTAGTAAGAAGTGAATAGAAAAATGAATAAAAGAGTGGTGTTTCGTATAATTATGAGTTAGTATGCATCAGACACACTTTTGTAAAAAGGGAGATCTCTATTTACTCTTCCATTCTTGTTTTTCTTATAGACTTCTAATACTTGACTCTCCAAAGTATCCTAATACCCACAACAAAGAATGTACCTTGGCACATTCTCACACCTGCGGCGGTCGCTTGCGACATCTACCTTATACGCCGCAGTACGCATCCTCGCGAAGCGTTTTTTACTTTACAGGAAAGCAATTTCCTGTAAAGTAAAAAAAAAGCAATCCTTTGACCTAATCAAAAGACCGCTTTTCTTAATTCTTACTAATTCTTATTAATTCTCATTCATCTTTGCCAATTTTACTGCCTGGTCTGCTGCAATCAGCGCATCTAAGATTTCCTGGATATCACCATTCATAATCTTGTCCAGTTTGTAAAGGGTAAGATTGATTCTGTGGTCGGTTACACGTCCCTGTGGGAAGTTGTAAGTACGAATCTTCTCAGAACGGTCACCGGTACCAATCTGGCTTCTTCTGGCTTCTGCTTCTGCATCATGAGCTTTCTGGCATTCCATGTCGTATAATTTGGCACGTAAAAGTGCAAATGCTTTCTCTTTATTCTGCAGCTGTGATTTTTCTGTCTGGCTGTAGATTACAATTCCGGTTGGATAATGAGTCAGACGAACTGCAGAGTCTGTAGTATTGACACACTGTCCACCGTTTCCGGATGCACGCATAACGTCGATTCGGATATCCTTTTCATCAATCTGGACATCAACTTCTTCTGCCTCCGGCATTACTGCTACTGTAATGGTAGACGTATGGATACGTCCGCCGGACTCTGTCTCAGGTACACGCTGTACACGATGTACACCGGATTCATATTTCATAACAGAGTAAGCACCCTGTCCGGTAATCATGAAAGTAACACTCTTCATTCCACCAATTCCGATTTCTTCGCACTCCATTGTCTCTACTTTCCAGCGTCTGCTTTCAGCGTAATGGACATACATACGATAAATCTCAGCTGCAAATAAAGCAGCTTCATCTCCGCCGGCACCGGCACGGATTTCCACAATAACGTTCTTGTCATCATTCGGGTCTTTTGGAAGAAGAAGAATTTTTAGTTTCTGCTCTAATTCTTCTACTCTTGCTTTGGAATCATTTAACTCTTCCTTTGCAAGCTCCTTCATTTCTTCATCTGTTTCTTCGTCCAGCATAGCAAGAGAATCTTCAATATTCTGCTTACACTGTTTATATTCTTTATAAGCTTCCACGATAGGAGTTAAATCGCTCTGCTCCTTCATCAGCTTACGAAAACGCTCCGGATTATTTGCCACATCCGGTTCACTTAACTCACTCATCAACTCTTCATAACGAATCAATAAATCCTCTAAACGATCAAACATTTTAATTTCCTTTCCCTTTTACCACACGGTCATTTCGTGCAAGGTCTTTGATTACTTCAACTTCTGTAAATCCTGCGTTACGCATCAGCTCTGAGACAGCTTCTCCCTGGTCATATCCGATTTCCATGTAAACATATCCGCCAGGATTCAAATAATCCTTTACCTGTCCGGCAATCTTCCGATAAAAATCAAGGCCATCCGCTCCGCCATCTAATGCGTTTTCCGGCTCAAAATCCCGTACCTCCGGCATCAGTGACAGAATCTCTCCTGTCGGGATATATGGTGGATTTGCCATAATGACATCAAAGGTCTCTGTTATATTATCAAATAAATCACTCCGTACCCACTCGGCATCCACTTCATGCAACTTTGCGTTTTCCTTCGCTACCAATAAAGCTGTTTTGGAAATGTCGCTTCCCATACCGGTAAGTTCCGGTGCATTTTTCAACACACTAATCAATACACAACCAGACCCTGTACAAAGGTCTAATACTTTCATCCCCGGCTTTACAATCTTCAATACCTGCTCCACTAAAGTCTCGGTATCCTGCCGCGGTATCAGAACATTGGAATTTACTTTGAATCGAAGCCCCATAAATTCCTGTTCTCCAATAATATACTGTAACGGAATATGTTCGGCACGTTTTTGTACTGCAATCTCATATTCCTTCTGAGCATCCTGTGTAATATCTTCTTCCCCGTGAACGTAGTAGTAACTGCGCTCAATCTTGCATACCATCTGTAAAAGATACCATGCATCCAGTGCGGCATCCGGCACTCCTGCATCTGTAAGACACTTTGTACCAAATTCCACTGCCTCTCTATAAGTCATATATTACGCCCTTTTCTTTTACATTTCGCTCAAATATTTTTTCCAGTCAAATACTGCTTCCACGGAAGCAATACCAACCTCAATCATAGAATCGTCCGGTTCTCTTGTAGTGAGCTTCTGTAACCATAATCCTGGTTTACTTAAGAAATTCACTACCGGATTATCACTTTTTCCGGCAAGCCGGATAAACTCATATGACACACCAGCAATCACCGGTATCAGCAGCAAACGAAGCACTACCTTCAAAATCCGGCTCTTTACATCAATAAATGCAAAGAAAATAATACTGATAATCATTACAAACAGGAGAAAACTTGTACCACACCGCTTATGCAGTCTGGAACTCTTTCTCACGTTTTCTACATTCAGCTCCATTCCATGTTCAATGCAGTTAATGCATTTGTGCTCTGCTCCATGATACATGAATACACGCTGGATATCCTTCATTAAGGAAATTGAAGCAATATATGCCAAAAAAATCATCATTCGGATGATACCTTCAATCAGCGCCAGTGCCACATGGGATGTAATAAATTTCTGAAAAATCAAAGAAAGATAATATGGCAGAATCATAAAGATTCCAATGGCAAGTACAAAGGAAAATGCAACAGTAATACCCATTTCTGCTTTTTCTTTTTTTGCTGCTGCCTCTTTTGATAATTCTTTCTTTTTTGCTTTGGTATCTTCCTCATCCTCTTCAAAGAAAGATGCGGAATATGTAAGCGTTGATATTCCAAGTGTCAAAGACTCCACAAAACTTAACACTCCACGTAAAATTGGAATGTTCCGCAATGTCTTGTTTTTAATCAGTCCATAATACTCTTTGGTATCAACGGTAATCTCTCCATCCGGCTTCCGGACTGCCACGGCGTACTTTTCCTTATTTTTCATCATTACGCCTTCTAAAACTGCCTGTCCACCGATTCCCGAATATTTCATGTGTGACCTCTCTTCCTGTTTCTAAAAAAAGGTTGAGATTAGAAACCTCAACCTTATCTTTCAGTCACATTGTGCAATTTCTATTTCATGCCGTATTTCTTATTGAACTGCTCAATACGTCCACGAGCCTGGTTAGCTTTCTGCTGTCCAGTATAGAATGGATGGCATTTGGAACAAATTTCAACGTGAATATCCTCTTTGGTTGAACCAGTTACGAATGTGTTACCACAGTTACATGTAACTGTTGCCTGATAATAATCTGGATGGATTCCTTCTCTCATGTCTCTCACCTCTCATATATGAATTGCTTCGCAATTACGACATTTGTCTAATTTAAGTGCGATACTGTTTAGTTTCCGAATAAACAGCTTATTCATTGTAGCATAGGAAAAGCTGTTATGCAAGTGTTTTTAAACAAATTTTGTCTTTTTTACAGTCTGGATATATTCCCGGTTGTTTTTCGTCCGGACAAACATATTCAAGATGCTCTCAACCGCTTCATCGGTACGCATGCCATTGATTGCCTTACGCATAATAAATACAGCCTCCTGCTCTTCCTGTGTCAGTAAGAGGTCTTCTCTTCTTGTACCGGATTTTACAATGTCAATTGCAGGGAATACACGTTTCTCAGATAACTTACGGTCAAGCACCAGTTCCATGTTACCGGTTCCCTTAAATTCCTCGTAAACAACATCATCCATCTTGCTTCCGGTATCTACCAGTGCTGTTGCAAGAATCGTAAGGCTTCCGCCCTCACGCATATTACGGGCTGCACCAAAGAAACGCTTCGGCATATGGAGGGCTGCCGGGTCAAGACCACCGGATAAGGTTCTTCCACTTGGCGGAACTGTAAGGTTATATGCTCTTGCAAGTCTTGTAATACTGTCTAAGAGAATCATAACATCCTTCTTATGTTCTACCAGACGTTTTGCTCTCTCAATTACCATCTCGGATACTCTCTTATGATGCTCCGGCAATTCGTCAAAGGTAGAATAAATAACTTCTACATTTGGTCCTTCAATTGCTTCCTTAATATCGGTAACTTCCTCCGGCCGCTCATCAATTAATAAGATAATCAGATGCATCTCCGGATTATTCTGCTTTACTGCCTGTGCCACACCTTTTAATAATGTAGTCTTACCTGCCTTTGGTGGGGAAACAATCATTCCACGCTGTCCCTTACCAATCGGAGATACTAAATCTACAATTCGCATTGCCATTGCACTATGGCTTGTCTCAAGCCGGATTCTCTCATCCGGAAAAATCGGAGTTAAATCTTCAAAATTCTTCCGCTTTACAGCCTCTGATGGATGCAGGTCATTAATAGAAGTAATGTATAATAATGCGGAGAATTTCTCAGCCTGTGTCTTAATTCTGGTATTTCCGGTCACAATATCTCCGGTTTTCAGATTGAACTTACGAATCTGGGATGGAGAAACATAGACATCATGCTCTCCCGGCAGATAATTCTCACAACGGATAAATCCGAATCCATCCGGCATAACTTCAAGAATTCCATGTGCCTTCACACCGCTGTCTAAGTCCTTGTTTTCTTCTGCCACACGCTCCGTTTCATCTTTTTCCGAAATATGCTCATCCGGTGTATGTCTTACTGTGCTTCGACGCATCTCGCCCTCATGTCCCCTCGCTGCATTTTCCCGGTGCGGACGTTCTGCGCGATAAGTTCTGGTTTCTGCTACCTGCTCCGTAGTTTCTGTTGTACCTTCTGCTTCTTTCTTTGCTTCCTGCACCTTTGCTTCCTTTTCATCTTCCGCCAGCATAGCTTCTACTAATTCAGCTTTCTTTAAGGTAGAAATTCCTTTCATTCCCCTTGCTTTCGCCAGTTCACGCAACACTGCTGCAGAAAGACTTTCATACTTCTCTCTCATTCTATTCTCCTTACCTCTTGCTTATTTGATTATCTGCTAAATAATTGGGATTTCTTTTTGAAATAAAAATAATTGGAACGTAAGATTCGTCTTTTCGTATTATACAACAGTTTCTTTCAAATAGGAAGTCCTTTTTCTTGCTTTAAAAATTTTTTAATGATATGATACTAGACGGAAGTAATCAATGGCTAAGAAAAGGAGACGAACTATGGATACCAACGAAAAAGCAATTGAAATGCATAAAAAATGGAATGGAAAATTAGAAACCATCTCCAAGACACCGGTAAAGACCCGGGAAGATTTATCTATCGCATACACACCTGGTGTTGCGGCTCCTTGCCGTATCATCGCAGAAAATAAAGAAGAAGCTTATACCTATACCATGAAAGCCAACACCGTTGCCGTTGTATCAGACGGAAGTGCTGTTCTTGGTCTTGGAAACATCGGACCGTACGCAGCCATGCCGGTTATGGAAGGAAAATGTGTACTGTTTAAAGAATTCGGAAATGTCAACGCTGTTCCAATCTGCCTTGACACACAGGATACCGAAGAAATTATAAAAACTGTTAAAAATATTGCTCCGGGATTCGGCGGCATCAACTTAGAGGATATTTCCGCTCCACGTTGTTTTGAAATTGAAGAGCGTTTAAAGGAAATGCTTGATATTCCGGTCTTCCATGACGACCAGCATGGTACTGCTATTGTTGTTCTTGCCGGAATCATCAACGCATTAAAAGTAACCGGAAAAGAAAAAGAAAACTGCCGCGTTGTTGTAAATGGTGCCGGTTCTGCCGGTGTTGCCATCACCAAACTGTTACTGACTTACGGCTTTAAAAATGTTATTATGTGTGACCGCATGGGAATCATCGGCAAAGATTATCCTGACTTAAACTGGATGCAGAAAAAAATGACCGAAGTTACCAACCTTTCCAATGAATCCGGTACCCTTGCCGATGCATTAAAGGGTGCTGATATCTTCGTTGGTGTTTCCGCACCGAATATCGTGACTCAGGAAATGGTTGCATCCATGAATAAAGATGCCATTCTTTTTGCCATGGCAAATCCTACTCCGGAAATCATGCCAGACCTTGCCAAAGCTGCTGGTGCTAAAGTGGTCGGAACCGGAAGAAGTGATTTCCCGAATCAGGTAAACAACGTCGTTGCTTTCCCGGGAATCTTCAAAGGTGCTTTAGAAGGACACGCTTCCCAGATTACAGAAGAAATGAAGCTTGCTGCTGCAAAAGCAATTGCAGGGTTAGTATCTGATGAGGAATTAAATGAAGACTTTATTATGCCGGAAGCATTTGACCCGCGTGTTGCCGAAGTGGTAAGCCATGCAGTCAAATCACACATCCGCTAATGAAAAACGACACGATTTCACTGTGGGGGGAGAAGCGCTACCACTCTCTGGACTACTATTTAAAAAATACCTATCACGAAAAGGTATACCGGATTGCATTAAATGCCGGACTCAGTTGTCCCAACCGTGACGGACGCTTAGATACCAGAGGCTGTATTTTCTGCTCTGCCGGTGGTTCCGGAGATTTCGCCGCCTCTCCCACACTTTCGATCACAGAGCAGTTAGAAACTGAAAAAAGGATTCTGAGAGCAAAAAGGAACTGCAACAAATTCATTGCATATTTTCAGGCATTCACGAATACTTATGGTTCTGTGGAACACCTGCGGGATCTTTATATGCAGGCAGTAAATGACCCGGATGTGGTTATTATTTCCATTGCCACAAGGCCTGACTGTCTGCAGCCTGAGATTCTTTCACTGCTTGCCGAAATCAATGAAAAGAAAACCGTCTGGGTGGAACTTGGTTTACAGACAATCCATGATGACACCAGAGAGTTTACACGAAGCGGCTTTACTTATGAGACTTTTCAAAAAAGTCTCTTCGCCCTTCACGCCCTTTCTATCAAGGTGATTGTTCATCTGATTTTAGGACTGCCCCACGAAACCAGAGAAATGATGTCTGCTTCCGTTCAGGCAATTGCAAATCTCCCGGTCTGGGGAATCAAGCTACAGCTGCTTCATGTATTATCCGGCACCGATTTAGCCGCTTATTATGAAAAGACGCATTTTCCGGTATTTTCCATGGATGAATACTGTGAAATGATTATTGACTGTCTGGAGCTTCTGCCGCCGGAAATGGTGATTCACCGGATTACCGGCGATGGTCCGAAGGATTTACTGATTGCGCCGATGTGGAGCACCGGAAAACGGACTGTTTTAAATCAGATTCACCGCCGCTTAAAAGAGCGGAATACTTACCAGGGACGCTTAGCAACTAAGAGGTGATTTTATGGCTGAACCAGCTACTTTATATAAATTAATTATTCTGCACATGCTTGAACATATTGATTTTCCATTGTCCAATGCGCAGATTTCAGATTTCTTTTTAGACAGGGAATATACCGACTACTTTACGATTCAGCAGGTCATTCATGACCTGATGGATTCCGGGCTTGTCCGTACGGAAAACACCCACAACAGTACACGGTATATCATTACTCCTGCCGGAAAAGAAACGCTGCATTTTTTTCATGACAAAATATCCCCTTCTATCGAGGAAGATATTGCTGCTTATTTTCAGGCAAATAAGCTTGCCATTAAAACAGAAAATGCATATCTATCCGATTATTACAAAACACCGGAACAGGAATACGGTGTGCGATGCCAGCTCCGGGAAAAAGGCCGTACCCGCCTTGATTTTACTTTAACTGTCCAGACAAAGGAACAGGCGGAAGCCATCTGCACCAACTGGCAGAATCAGGCAGATGATGTATTTGCCTGTCTGATGGATTTACTTTTAAAATAAATATCTAAAATAAATGTTATTCAAAAAGCGGAACAACGAGAAGATTTTTCTCTCTGTTCCGCTTTCTATAATTTCTTATATTTTCAGTTATTTTGTCCTTTTTATTTTATTCTTTTTTATTTCGCTCTTTTACTTCGCTTTCTTCTTTCTGCCATTCTTTGAAGGCTTCTGCTTCTTTACGCTGTAACCAAAGCTTCCAAGCTTCTTACCCAGCAGAAAATATTCTCCATGGGAATAAGTCACCAGCCCGCTCTGATTCAGTTCGAATTTACCTTTTTCATTCATATAGGAATCATCAACGGTAACGCCTACTACATCTGCCAGAAACATATCATGGCTTCCAAGATGTAATATCCGGCTTACCTTGCAGGCAATGTTTACCGGACTTTCTGCAATTCCCGGTGCCGATACCTGCGGAAGGTTCAGTGGTGTCAGATGCATGGCATCAAACTTGTCAACGTCACGGCCGGATTTTACGCCACAATAATCCGTGGCACAGACCAGATCCTTCGTCACAAGATTTACAACAAATTCGCCGGTTTCCGCGATTATTCCATGGGAATATCGTTCCGGACGGACAGATATGGAAAGCATTGGCGGATTCGTACATACCGTTCCTGCCCATGCTACCGTAATAATATTCGGTTTTTCTGTCGGTCTCTGGCAGCTTACCATCACTGCTGGAACCGGATATAACATATTACCCGGCTTCCATGTTTCTTTCGCCATTTCAATTCTCCTGTATAAGTTGTTATCTTATTTCTGTCTCTGATATGGGCATTTATACCTGCTGTCATCCTGCCGTAAGCATTTACGCTTGCTGCAATCCTGCCATTAATGCCGGAATCATCTGTTTCTTACGGGATACTACTCCCTTTAAGTAAAAGCTGCCTGATTCATCCGGCTCTCCAAAGCACTCCTTTAAAAGGCTGCCTGCCTGTGCTCCGGCATAGATTACTTCCGAATTCTCATCCAGAATGTCCGTCAGCATCACAAATACGGCATCCAGTTTCTGCTCTCCCAATGCAATTTCCAGATATGGCTGCAGCTTCTTCTTCGCCATGCCAAGCTGCACGTCACTCATGGCACTAAGCTGTGCTACACCAAAATCAAATTCATCGGTATGGAAGGTTTTAAAATCCTGATAAAACAGTTCTTCTGTTGTCTTTTTCTTAAAATCACTGCCGGCTTCAAACATCTTCTTGGCCAGCTCTTCAATATCTACTTCTGCAATCTTCGCCAGTGCTTCTGCTGCTGCCCGGTCCATCTGTGTACAGGTCGGTGAACGGAACATCAAGGTATCTGAAATAATTGCTGCCAAAAGAATTCCGGCTGTCTTTTTATCAATGATTGCTCCCTTTTCCTGATACATCTGATAAATAATCGTTGAAGTACAGCCCAATGGCTGGTTCCGGAAAAATACCGGAGCAATCGTCTCAAGGCTGCCCAGTCGGTGATGGTCAATAATTTCTAAGATTTCTGCATCTTCGATTCCATCTACTGCCTGGGATTTTTCATTATGGTCAACAAGGATCACCTGTTTTTTCTGTAAATTTAAAAGATTTCGTCTGGAAAACATACCGACATATTTTCCATTCTCATCCAGTACCGGAAAATCACGATGACGCACTTTAGACATGGTCTCTTTCACATCATCCACATAATCCTCTAATTCGAATGTAATCAGATGCTCCTTTTTCATAATATATTTAATCGGCATACTCTGATTAATCAAACGCGCCACGGTAAATGTGTCATATGGTGTGCTGATAAGCATACAGTCTTTCTCTTCTGCAAGCTGCACAATGGTCTTTGTAATCTTCGCTCCGGAACAGACAATCACACAGCTTGCATTCATTTCCAATGCACAGAACTGTGATTCATAACGGTCTCCTAAGATAACCATATCGTCATCTTCAATATACTGCTCCATCATATCCGGTGTAGTAGCCGCAACAACAACCTTACCTTTTACGAAGTAACCATGCTCATTTCCTGTTACAAGAGTTCCATTTAAAGTTTCAACAATATTCTTATACTGCGTCCGGGCAGTTGCAAGAATCCGGTTGTCCAATACATCCATATAGGATTTTGCAATATCACTGGTAACAATCATTCCCTGCAGATTGTTCTCATTGTCAGTAATCGGCAATGACACGACATCTAAATTCTTCATCAGCTCCCATGCCCGTTTAATGGAAATGTGACTGCTGACACCCTCCGTTCTACGATATTCAATATCCTTAATCTGTGCACCGACATCTGTTACCAGTTCCGGTTCCGGTACATCAAAAAATTTTAGGACATACTTCGTCTCTTCGTTCATATGTCCTGCTCTTTTCGGTATAAAAATACCGTCCTCTGTTTGATTTTTTAAATCTGCATAGGCAATCGCCGCACAAATAGAATCTGTGTCCGGATTCTTATGTCCAATTACCCATGTCTTTCTCTTTCCCTGTGTCATATAATTCCTCGTTTTAACTACTGCTTAAAAATTAAATACTCCAAGAGAATAAAGAATAAATGCCACCAATACTACAAAATTGATAACAGAAAACCAGGTTAAGCATTTTGCATAACCTTTTACGGTATTCAAGCCCTTCTCTAAAGTATCATTTTCCTCTAACTTAACGGTAAGCTCTTTAATTAAGTCCTGCATATTGCGGTAGCACTTTACATCTTCGGTATGTATTTTCTCAGCCAGTTCCAGTTTCATGCTGTCTAACTGCTGGGAAATTTCCTGTAAAGATGCCTGCATCTGTGCAGTCTGTTCTGCGGTTCTTCCGGTGGAATCACTTACGTCTGCTGCAATCTTTTCAGACAGTGCATTCAATTTTTCTTCTACACGGTTAATCATTTCTTCCATCTGACCGTGTACTCCGGTAAGAAGAACATCTGCTTCTGATTTACGTGCATTTAAAACATGCTGCAGTTCTTTTGCTTTTTCTTCTCTTTCATCTACGATATTCTGTAATTCCTGCACTTTGTCTTCTTTTGTAACAAGCAAAGCCTGAAGCTGTTTTGCTTTCTCACGGAATTCATCAATCTGCTTTAATAAGAAATCTTCCTTATCCATTCCTTTATCCACCTTACTGTTTGTCCTCTCTGACCTGTTATGCTGTTCGTTTTCTTTTAACGAAGGGGCTGCCTTTCTGGTCTCTGTATTTCTTATCTGTACCTTCTGTTGTGTCACCGGCTCTTTTCTGCTCCGGTCCGGCGTCCCATAACTCTTCGCATTTTTACGGTAAAACATCGTTTTCAGCACATCAAAAAAGCTTTTCACTACCGTCTTCCTCCTGCGGAATCTCTTCCATTCCTATTACTGCTAGACACATTCTAGCATTTACCCTGTGATTTGTCCAGCAAATGCTCAACCATTGCTTTCTCCTTTGCTGTCAAATCTGCATCTGCCAGCAAATCTGGTCTTCGTTCCATGGTTCTTTTAATGGATTGTTCTCTCCTCCATGCTTCTACCTTTGCATGGTCTCCGGAAAGTAAAATAGCTGGAACTTTCTTTCCCATCCAGTCTTCCGGTCTGCTATACTGCGGATATTCCAATAAATTTCCTTCAAAGGATTCTGTGGTTCCGGATTCATCATTTGCCAGTACGCCAGGCACCATACGGGATATCGCATCCACCATGACCATTGCCGGAAGTTCTCCTCCTGTCAGCACATAATCTCCAATCGACACATAATCCGTCACAATTTCTTCTAACACACGTTCATCGATGCCCTCATAATGCCCACAAAGCAATACCAGGTCTTCTTCCTTCGCATAATCCTTTGCCATTTCCTGATGAAACGTATTGCCCTGAGGTGTAAGATATACTGTTCTTGGCTTTCTTCCAATCTTCTGCGCCACTGCCTGCCACGCATCATAAATCGGCTGTGCCTGCATTACCATCCCGGCTCCGCCACCATACGGATAATCATCTACTTTTTTATGACGGTCTAACGTATAATCCCGGATGTTAATTGTTTCTATATTTAAAAGTCCTTTGCCAACTGCTCTTCCGATGATACTGGTATTCAGTCCCCGTTCTACCATATCCGGAAATAATGTTAATATATGAAAATTCATTTTGCTACCTACTTCTTATTAATATCACGAAGCCCATTTAAAAGGTGTACCGTAATGGTGCCTTCCTCTATATTGACATTTTTTACACAATCCTTAATTGCCGGAAGTAAAATATCATCTTCCCCATCTTTATGTAATACATAAATGTCATTTGCACCGGTCTGAAGTACATCCTTTACTTCACCTAAATCTTCTCCGTCATCTCCGACTGCCTTTAAGCCAATCAAATCAGCCACGAAATATTCATTCGGAGCCAGCTTTACAGCATTTTCCCTTGTTACATATAGCCCTCTGCTCTTATACTTCTCTACATCATTTATATTATCAAATTCTTTGAATTTTAATATTACCAGATTTTTAAAGAAGCGCGCCTGTGTAACCTGAAGCTCCATCGGTTCTTTTCCAGTATCCAAAAATACCTGCTTCAGCTTTTTAAAACGCATGACATCATCTGTTGTCGGATATACCTTCACTTCGCCACGCACACCATGTGTATTGGTAAGTACACCTACCTGCAGCATTTCTTCCTTCCAGTCTTCCTGCACTTTCTTCATATCCTATCCTCTTTCTCTTATACTTCCCGTTCTTCAGGCAAGCCTGAATTTAATTATACAAAAGAAGCATAACTGCCGCAAGTAAAAAAGGTAAGATTCTTAAGAATTCTTAGGAATCTTACCTTCTAACGGTCTCTTACTTTTTTATAATCAAAATTGCTCTTATAAATTAAAGTTTTCTACATTTCGCACTTTTGCAGTATCCGTTGCAGTAATCTGCCGGATTCCGCTCTGTTCAATGTTCTCTCCCACAAAGAACTGATACTGCTGCAGTACCTGATCCTTGTGCATATCGGATAATGCCTTCTCAACATCCAGGCTATGTATATCACTTTCAGAACCTTTCATCTCGTAGGTACGATCCGGCTGGTACTGTGCTGCATAATCTGCTGCCCCAAAATCCTGTTCTCTTCGTACCGTAGTCTCTAAGGTATCCTTCTGCTGCTGTTCAGATGCACCGGCATCTGCTGCCGTCTTAACAACCGGTGTATCTTCTACTGCATTCCGGATATTCTGTATGCTGTTGTAATCGTAAAATCCCGCATTGGGACGAATTCCTGAAATATTCATAACGATCACGTTCCTCACATCATAATTATCTGCTACTAATTTTATCGGATAAATTCAACCAAAATCAACCCTTTTCTCCAAAAAGATTTTCTTTTATTTATCCAGCATTTTCTTTAACTCATTCATAAAGGTATTTACATCCTTAAATTCACGATATACAGATGCAAAACGAACATACGCCACTGCATCTAAATCTTTAATCTTATCCATCAGAATCTCACCAATTACAGTACTTGGGATTTCCTTTTCTTCCCGATTAAAAATCTCTGTCTCCACTTCATCAACCAGTCTGGTTATCTGCTCCACGGATACCGGTCTCTTATGGCAGGCACGAAGTACACCTGCTTCAATCTTGGAACGGTCATACTGCTCTCTGCAGTTATCCTTTTTTATTACAATCAATGGAATTGTCTCAACTTTTTCATAAGTTGTGAAACGTTTTCCACAATCGTCACATAATCTTCTCCGACGAATGGAGTTATTGTCATCTGCCGGTCTCGAATCAATTACTCTGGTATTTTCACTGCTGCAAAATGGGCACTTCATCTTTTTTCTCCTATTCTAAAAGCTACGCAAAACACGCTTTGTGAATTTTGCGTAAATAATACCGTTTTTCCATCACCAAACGTTCATAAAGAACTGCTGATATCAGCTTTTACAAATATTGGTCGTACTATTTTTAGTATAACTTTCTCGTATTCTTATGTCAACTAACTTTTCACATCTTCTACACAGACATCTACCAGAATAATATCCGGTCCAATCCGCACAACACGTTTCCATGGAATAATATATTCGCATGCCGGACAAAAAATACAGAAAAATTTTCCCGGCGCAGCTACAACCAGTGCACAGATTCTTCCATTGCACTCATCCAGTTCCAAATCCACCACATTTCCCAGGCAGCAACAGTCTGCAATATTAATCACCTGCTTTTCACACAATTCACAATAGCGTATCATGTGCCTGCCCCACTGTGCCTTTTCTTCTATTTATACTATGCCGGATTTTTCAAAAGTTTCCTATACGTTGAAACGGAATAAAATAATATCGCCATCCTGAACAACGTAATCTTTTCCTTCCAGTCTTACCAGTCCCTTTTCTTTTGCCGCTGTCATGCTTCCACACTCAATCAGATGGTCATAGGATACCACCTCTGCACGGATAAATCCACGCTCAAAGTCGGTATGAATCTTTCCTGCCGCCTGCGGTGCCTTGGTTCCTTTGGTAATAGTCCATGCTCTTGTCTCATCTTCTCCTGATGTAAGGTAGCTGATAAGTCCTAACAATTTATAGCTTGCTGCAATCAGTTTCTCAAGACCGGATTCTTTTAATCCAAGGTCCTCTAAGAACATTGCTTTTTCATCATCATCTAATTCTGCAATTTCCTGTTCAATCTGTGCGCAGATAACAAATACTTCACTGTTTTCTGCGGCTGCCTGTTCTCTTACTCTTGCAACATGTGGATTGTTTGCGCCATCATCTGCAAGGTCATCCTCACTTACATTTGCTGCATAGATAACCGGTTTTGCAGTTAATAAATTATAAGATGCAAACCATGCCTGCTCGTCCTCATCATCACTCAACGGATAAGTCTTTGCCATCTTTCCTTCTTCCAGATGTGCCTTTAAGGATTTCAAAAGTGCCTCTTCTTTTGCAAGTGTCTTGTCCATTCTTGCCTGCTTGGTAACTTTTGCAATTCTTCTTTCCAAGATTTCAATATCAGAAAAGATAAGCTCTAAATTAATGGTCTCAATATCACGAACCGGGTCAATGCTTCCGTCTACATGGACTACGTTGGTATCTTCAAAACAACGTACAACATGAACGATGGCATCTACTTCACGAATATTGGCAAGGAACTGGTTTCCAAGTCCCTCTCCTTTGCTGGCTCCTTTTACAAGTCCTGCAATATCTACAAATTCAATGACTGCCGGTGTTACTTTCTTGGAATGATACATCTCGCCTAACACTTTCAGACGGTTATCCGGTACGGTTACGATTCCCACATTCGGGTCAATGGTACAAAACGGATAATTGGCTGATTCTGCGCCTGCTTTGGTCAGTGAATTAAATAATGTACTTTTTCCTACATTTGGTAAACCTACGATTCCAAGTTTCATTTTATCTTTTACCTGTTCGAAAATCCTTAAGTTATCAGGTTTTTCGCCTTTCTATGTTATTTTACTACATAATTTATCATGCAAATTTTTAAACTGTATCAAACTCTTTTCTGCCATGTTGGCAAAAGGAGCTTAATACAGCCTATTATTATATCATAAGTCTTATTATTTTGAAACCATCAAAATTTAAAGTTCATGGTTTCCGTCTATTATCGGTGAAAACTTTATTCATCCACAGATACCTCTGCAAGATTCCGGACAGAAAAATTGCCCTTTTCAAGTTGTTCTTTGGATTCCCTCTTGTTCTTTTCAATAGCACTTGCTTTGTTGAGGTCTGTCTCTACAAACACACTATAGTCTGACCACCATTACAGGCAGCCAGTGAAAAGACCAGCTTCTTTTATCGGGCTTCCGGTTCTCTTTTTATAATACTCTTTGAATAGCATCTACTACCTGCTGCCACTCTTCCATGGCTTTCGGATAAAAATGCTCTATCTTTTCGATGTTTTTTTCTTTTCCGGCACACTCCAGCTGGTAAAAGAAATCTCCAAGCGTTCTGGCTCCGATGCCCCAGGCCTCACCCTTTAGTCCATGGGACTGGGTCACAAATGTTTTCCATAATTCGTTCATCATTTCTGTATCTGTTGCTGCTTCTGAATCTATGATAGTTTCTGCAGTTTCTTTCATTGTTACTACATGATTTATCTTAAGAGTTTGGAACGCTTTCTCTAAATGATGCTGCTTCTTCTCTTTTTCTTTTGCAAAGATACCTAACAATTCTTTATAGAACTGTTCATCTCCATCCGCATAGGATAAGCCTTCTTCTGCTGCAATTCCATTCTTCTCAAGATAATGTAATAAGCCTCTTAGCTTTGTTATCTTTGTATCATCCATGCTTCCCTGAAAAATCATATTTTCTTCCGGCAGATAATCCCTAAGATATTTCTGCAGCATAATCTCCAGTGTACCCGGTTTTACCGGCTTGGTAATATACTCTGCAAATCCTTCGTTTTTGTACAGTTCTTTTGCACCAGCTGTTGCATTAGCGGTAAATGCCACTGCCTGCGTATAATGATTTCGTCCTTTCTCATCTGCACGGATGAGGTGCAGCGTCTCTATGCCATCCGGCTTTGGCATCATATGGTCTAAAAGAAGTAAATCATATGTTTTCTCTTCACATTTTTGAACGGCAGTATTTCCATCCATCACGGTTTCCATTTTAACCTTTGTCTTATGTAAAAGATGTTCTAATACCATCAGATTCTGCTCATTATCATCTACCGCAAGAATGGTAAAGCTGCTGTAATCCGCATTCATACTTTTCTCACTCTGCTTTGTAACATGATGTTTTTCCGATACTTCTACCCACGGAATCCGAACCGTAAAGATACTTCCCTTCGTCACTTCACTAATCAGGCTGAGGCTTCCACCCATAGCCTCTGCCAGCTGTTTTGCAATATCCAGTCCGAGACCGATTCCGTCTTTCCTGCTGTTCCTGGCCGCATTGCCCCGTTCAAAGCTTTCAAAGATTTTATCCTGCTCTTCTTTTCCTATTCCAATTCCACTGTCTGCCACAGTTATCTTCAAAAAGGTATCTCCATTTTCTGCTGCTTTTTCTACACCCAGCTCCACAAAGCCTTCATCTGTGTATTTCACCGCATTTTCCAGTAGATTTATGATAATCTGACGGATATGTGCCTTGTCTCCATAGAAATGTTTTCCCGGTTTTAATAATGGTTCTTCCATCCGCAGCCGGAAGTTTAAAGATTTCTTCTCTGCCTGTGGTCTCATCTGGGCTGCTGCGTCATGGATAACCTCTTCTAAAGCAAATGCATCCTTCTTTATCTGAAGCGTACCACTTTCTAACCGGGAAGCATCTAACACTTCTTCTATCAGTGCAATCATACTGTCACCGGCAGATGCAATTTTTCTGGTATATCCGCGGATTTTCTCTTCTGATGTCTCTTCCGCAATCACTTCATTCATACCAAGTATCGTATGCATCGGAGTCCGCAGCTCATGGCTCACTTTCATTAAAAATCTGGTCTTGGCTTCATCCGCACTCCGAAGTCTCTGCATCATTTCCAAGGTTTCTGTCTGGTCGATAAACCAGAGCATGCAGCCATCTTTCTCACCATTTTCCACAATATCTTCCATACGAAGTTCATAGATGCGGTCATTTTTATGCAATAGTCTTTTCCGGTTCGTCAGTGCCTGCAGGATTTCTTTTTGTCTGCTTGCGGCACTGCCCACCTTTATTTCCGGGAAAAGTTCTTTTATTCGCTGGTTGACGGAGATAATTTTATTTTCTGCATCCAGGATAATCAAGCCCTCTTTTCCATGATTAAATGCATTATCCACCGCAGCCTGCTGAGAATCAAAATATCCATAATGAATCATTGCCATCATCATGCAGAACATCATAGTTGTCATGGCAATGACTACCGGATTATAACTGCCAAATACACCCAGACCCTTTAAGATTAATTCCAGTGCAAAAGTTCCCACACCTGCTATCATATAGAGAATCCGTTTCTTATGAATCGGCGAACTCTCCCTGTAACGCATGATACACAAAATAAATACTGCCAGTATAACGACTGCAAGATGGATATAATGAATCACCCAGATAATCCCGTCTGTTACTTCCATCCGGTTATACATACCATCTTTTAAAATCCGCATCGTTTTATAAAAATACGGATGGTATTCTGCAGTAAATACTGCCACCAGCACAATTGCATTTACAACTGCCTGAATAAAATAAATAAATTTAGGAATTTTAAGCCTTCCAAACTCCGATGCAAACCAGAGAAATGCCATTAAAAATCCTGCCTGTCCCACATACTGGATACACAGCCCGGCAAGTGCCTCACCAACGGTATCCGAATGCACCAGTTCCAGATGAACTCCCACCACAAACAGCATGGAAAAAATATCATAAATAATAAATGCAAGCTGTGCTTTGGAGAGCTTTTTACGAAGGCAGATTGCCAACATAAAAAGCATCAGGATAATCGCTATAATATTTACCGACACAAGAAAATAGAACATACTTCTTTTCCTTTCGTAAAAGTCTTTTTGACTCTTTTACCATATTATAGCGGAATGCCTGATGCTTTTCCACTGATTTTATTTTGCAAATAAAGGAGTAGATAAATAGCGGTCCCCGGAATCCGGAAGCAAAACCACAATGTTCTTTCCTTTATTTTCTTTCCTTTTTGCCAGCTCAACAGCTGCCTTTAATGCAGCTCCTGCACTGATTCCCACAAGAATTCCCTCGCTGCGGGCAAATGCTCTTCCTTCTTCAAAGGCATCATCATTTTTGATTGGAATAATCTCATCATAAACAGAAGTATCCAGTGTGTCCGGAATAAATCCGGCACCGATTCCCTGAATTTTATGTGGTCCGACTTTTCCCTGGGAAAGAACCGGACTGGTTGCAGGTTCTACTGCAACAATGTGTACGGACTTCTTCTGCTTTTTCAGATATTTTCCAACTCCGGTTATGGTTCCACCGGTTCCGACTCCTGCCACAAAAATATCAACGCTGCCTTCTGTCTGTTCCCAGATTTCCGGTCCTGTGGTTTCTTCGTGGGCTTTTGGATTTGCCGGATTTTCAAACTGTCCTAAAATAATTGAACCTGGAATCTCTTTATGAAGTTCTTCTGCTTTTTCGATTGCACCTTTCATTCCCTTATACCCTGAGGTCAGTACAATCTGCGCTCCATACGCCTGCAGAAGATTCCGACGCTCTACCGTCATGGTTTCCGGCAATGTTAAAATTGCATGATATCCTTTTGCAGCCGCCACAGAAGCAAGTCCGATTCCCGTATTACCGGAAGTTGGCTCGATAATCGTAGCTCCCGGCTTTAATTTTCCCTTTCTCTCTGCATCTTCAATCATGGCAAGTGCCACTCGGTCTTTTACCGAACCTGCCGGATTAAAATATTCCAGCTTGGCAATGATTGCCGCATCCTCTACACCTGCCTCTTTCATATAATTATGAAGATAGAGCATCGGCGTCTTTCCAATCAGTTCCGAAGCACTGTCCACTATTCCTTTCACACACGTTTCCTTCTTTCTATTCCATTCCTTTGATATATCCGGTTGCAGACTGAATTGCCACTGCACCATCTGCAACTGCTGTGACTACCTGACGCAGGCTTTTCGTCCGCACATCTCCTGCCACGAACAGTCCCGCAAGACTGCTGTTGCAGTCTTCTCCTGCAATCACATAGCCTTTCTCATCGAGAACGTCAAGGTTCTTTAATAATTCCGTATTTGGAATCATTCCAACCGCTTCAAAAACACCATCTACAGCTATTGTCCCACCGTTATCTAAAATAATACCATTTACTTTATCTTCCCCGGTGATTTCCTGTACTCTTGTATTGGTAAGTATCGTTACATTGGAAAGCTCTTCTAATTTCTTTTTTGTCTTCTCTGCTCCACGGAATTCTGCCCTCCGGTGAATGAGATATACCTGTTCGCAGATATCGGATAAATACAATGCATCATCCAATGCGGTATCTCCACCACCGATGACTGCGGCTTTCTTTCCCTTATAAAAGGCACCGTCACAGACTGCACAAAAAGAAACTCCTTTTGCCAGCAGCTTTTCTTCTCCCGGCACCCCTAATCTGCGGTTCTGACAGCCTGCCGCATAGACTACGGTTTTCGTCTCTATGTTCTTTCCATCTTCACAGGAAATGACAAAGCTTTGCTCTTTTTTTGTAATGGCTGTAACCTCTGCCTCTTCAATGGTTACTCCAAGTCCTTCGGCATGCTCTAAGAATGCCTCTCCCAGAGAATAACCGTCTTTGCCCGGCAGTCCCGGGTAATTATCTACCCGGCTGCTGTATGCAATCTGTCCGGTTCCAAGATATTCTTTTTCCAGTACAACCGCATCGAGGTTTGCCCGCTTAGCATAGATTGCCGCACTTAAACCTGCCGGCCCACTTCCAATGATAACTACATCTAACATATTACCAGATCTTCCTTTGTTGATTCGTCGCCTTCAATATGAAATGAATTGAGTACCGGCTGTTCCGGTTCCATCAGAGAAAGAATCATATAGCTTGCTTTACTGTCATATGCAAGACGCTTATCTTCTTCGGATGGTCTTGAAGGAGATTCCGGATGGGAGTGCCAGTTGCCTAAAGGCATGAGACCATTGACACGCATATCCTTTACGGCTGCTAACTGCTCTTTCGGATCCAGTGTAAAATGCTCATTGGAATGGTCGATATTGGTCAACAGATATACCTTTTCTACCACCTTATCCTCTCCGTCTTTGGTTCCTGCAATCAGTCCGCAAGCCTCTTCTGGTACATAGCTTTTGGCATGTGCCAGTATTTTTTCATAATCTGCTTTTTTTAATGAAATCATGCTATCCTCTTTCTATGTTTCATGGGTTATGTATCTGATAACATTTATTTACTGATACATTTATTTATCTGTACATTCTGCCTGTTCATAATCAATCAGCTCTGTTATGGTCGGATGTTCTCCACAAACGGCACATCCCTTGCCATTCCAAGGAAGCTTAATCTTGTGGAATTCCTGCTTAATTGCATCATAGGTCAATAACTGACCGGTCAGCAGATCTCCTACTCCAAGGATGTATTTGATTGCTTCCATTGCCTGAAGGCTTCCGATGACACCACCCATTGCGCCGATAACACCAGCCTGCTTACAGGTCGGTACGGCATCCTTTGGTGGTGGATTCTTAAATACACAACGGTAACATGGTCCCTCTCCCGGAACATAGGTCATTAACTGACCTTTGAAACGGATGATTCCTGCATGGGAAAATGGTTTCTTTGCCATAACACAGGCATCGTTAATTAAGAATTTTGCCGGGAAGTTATCGGTTCCGTCAATGATAAAATCATAATCTGCAATGATGTCCATGATATTTTCACTGGTAATGAATTCACGATATGTACGTACTTCTACATCCGGGTTCATTGCATTAATAGTCTCTTTTGCAGACTGCACTTTTGCTTTGCCTACATCTGCTGTCTGATGAATAATCTGTCTCTGAAGGTTACTTAAATCTACTTCATCTGCATCTGCAATTCCGATGGTACCTACACCTGCTGCTCCAAGATACATTGCTGCCGGTGCTCCAAGTCCGCCTGCTCCGATGATTAAAACTTTTGCATTTAAAAGTTTTTTCTGACCCTTAGCGCCAACTTCTTTTAAAATGATATGTCTGGAATAACGTTCAATCTGCTCATCCGTTAATGCCATAACTTCCACCTCCCATGAAGTAAAGGAATTCTACATTATCACCATCCTTAAGAACGGTTGTTGCCTTTGCTTCTGTTTCTATAAATTCATCGTTAATGGATACGGTTACATATTCCGGTGTCTCTACATTTTCCTGCTCAATTAATTCCGGAAGTGTTAATCCGTCTTTTACTTCTTTCTTTTCGCCTGCTACTGTAATCTGCATAATTTCCTTCCTCTCACTTTTCTTTCTTTTTATTTGTCAAGGGACTGGATAATCCACTCCTCAAGTACCGCTTTTTTCTCTGCACCACTCTTACGGGCAATTTCTTCGCCATCCTTGAAGAGTACAATGGTTGGTACAGACATTACACTGTATTTTTCTGCCAGTTCTGAATCAAAGTTGGTATTTACTTTATAGACATTTAATTTTTCTGCCTGTTCGTCTGCGATAGCACCAATGACCGGTGACATTTTCTTGCACGGAACACAACTGTCTGAGTAAAAATCAATCAGCACCGGAAGGCTGCTCTTCAATACTTTTTCTTCAAAAGTGTCTTTTGTTACGCGTTCTGCCATTTCTTTCTCCCTTCCAGATGTTTAGTCCTCAACCTTCTTTACAATGAGGTTATAGGTTCCATCTTCGTTATTAACCAGTTTTAAAATCTGATGTCCTTCTTCTTTAATACTGCGTGGTACGTTCTGTACCGGCTCGCCGTCATTCATACGGATTGCAATGACTTCGCCATCCTCTAACTCATCAATTGCAACCTTTGCCTTTACAAAAGTAAGCGGGCACACTTTATCGGTAATATCTACTGTGTCATCAATTCTGATTCCTTCGATTTCCATCTTATATCTCCTCGCATAATAATTTTTATTTTGCATTTTCATTCCGATTTTTTCTTTCTTTTTCTGCTGCTTCCGGCAACTTTATTTTTCTTCAAATGCATTGCGGATTACTTTGCGGAATTCATCTTCTCCTACACGCTGTAAAAGTAAACGAAAACGCTCACCCGGATTTGCATGCTCTTCAAAGAATCCAATGGCTGCATCGGTCACACGGAATAATGTCTCTTCATCGGTAATCAGCGGAAGTAACTGTTCTCCTTTGTAAATATGATTTCCAAATAATCCACCAAAGGATACGATATATCCGCTCTTTCCTTCCCATGCATCTGTCGGGCAGGATTTTACACAACGGCCACAATTGGTACATTTATCATAATCAATGGTAACTTCTGTTCCGGTACATTTGATAGCATCTTCACGGCATGCCTTTTCGCAGACACCACAATTGATACATTTATCTGCTATCCAGCTTACTTCCATACCACCTTTTACACCGATATCATTTTCTTCTGCCTTAAGACAGTTGTTCTGACATCCGGTAACACCAAATTTGAATTTGTGTGGAAGCTCTCTTCCGAAGTAATGCTCATCTAATTTCTTTGCCAGGCTATAGGTATCGATACATCCGCTCGGGCAGATTTCAGAGCCCTGACATGCGGTAACGGTACGGACTCTCGGTCCACATACACCAGGTTTTACACCACCGTCTGCTAACTTTGCACGAACCTCTTCTATATCTTCAAAGTTAATAAATGGAATCTCAATGCCCTGTCTGGAAGTCATATGAACATAGCCTTTTCCATATTTTTCTGCCACATCTGCTACTGCTTTAATATTTTCTGCTGTCAGGTTTCCTCCAACTACCTGGATTCTTAAAGAAAAGAATCCTTTCTGTTTCTGGCGCATAAATCCGCCCTTTTTCAATGCCGCATAATCAATTTTTGCCATTGTCTGCTTCCTCCATTTACTCTTCGCTTTTCTCTGGTTTGCTCTGATCCATTGCCTGTCTGAAGTCTTCGATTAAATCTTCGATATCTTCAATTCCGACACTGATGCGGATCAAATCATCAAATACTCCGGCGTCTCTTTTTTCTTCCGGGGTACTGTGTACATTTAATGTAGATTCCGGATGAATCACTAATGTTTTCGTATCTCCGATATTGGAAATAATCAGCGGAAGCTTTAATGCATTGATTATTTCAAATGCCCGTTTCTTGCTTCCGGTCCGTATGGTTAAGATTCCACCAAAACGGTCCTTAAACTGTTTCTTTGCGATTTCATGCCATGGACTGCTCTCCAATCCCGGATAATTGACTGTTACATCCAGATATTCTCTTACAAAAAACCTTGCCAGTTCTGCTGCATTGTCACAGATACGCTCCATCCGGATTCCCAGTGTCTCTAACCCGATGCAGTTATAAAATGCATTCTGCGGAGACAGACAGGCTCCTGTGTTGCGGAACAGACCATTCCGAAGCTTGGCAGTATAGGCAAATGGTCCAAACTTCTTAAAGTCTGCCATGCCCGGATACTTTTCCACATCCCACTTAAATCTGCCGCTGTCCGTAATAATTCCGCTGATGGAATTGCTGTGACCATTGATGTATTTAGAGGAAGAATTCATTACAATATCCGCTCCTAGGGAAAGCGGCTTCACTAAGAATGCAGTAGCAACCGTATTATCTATAATGAGCGGTACCTGATGCTCATGTGCCAGATTTGCAAGTGCCGTAATATCTGTCACATCAAGTCTTGGATTACCAATGGTCTCTGCAAAGTAAAGACGGGTATGTTCATTGGTCTTTGCTTCAAATGCAGCCAGGTCATTGTTTTCCACATAATGTGTTGTGATACCAAATGCCTCTAAGTCACGGAATAAATCAATGCTGCCGCCATAGAGACTGGCACTGGATACGATTTCATCGCCGGAACGAAGGATATTACAAAATGCATTGTAGAGTGCTGCCATTCCTGATGCACAGGCAACGCTTGCTACGCCACCCTCTAACGCCGTTACTCTTTTTTCAAATGCATCTACCGTAGGATTACTGATTCTCGTATAGGAATATCCCGGTGCCTGGTTATGAAAAATCTTTTCTAGCTTCTCTGCCGACTCATGTGCAAATGCACTGGATTGATAAATCGGAGTTGTTGTTGCACCTGTATTCGGTTCTCCCTGAAAATCTCCATGTAATAATGCGGTATTAAACTTCATCTTACGCTCCAATTCCTGCACGTCTTATCGTGCACTAAATACTTTGAACTGCCTTAGGAAATCTATTTACGATTATTCCTATTGGTTTTGTATGAATTATATTTTACTATATTTTTCTAATTTGTCAATACTAATTTATCAGAGCATTGTTATTTCTCTCCGAATATGTTATTTTATTCACGCAAGCCGCATAAATAAGCGCTTTTTTGCAACAATACACATTTCTGAAATTACAGAAAGGATTTCCTATGTACACGAGAAAAAAAATCATTTTATCTTTTGCCGGAATGTTTTTCCTGCTGCTTCTTATGATGTCAGCAAGTCTTTTTTTCGGCAGCGTTTTATTAAATCCAAAAGAGATTTTATCCTGTCTGATTCAAAATGACCGGACTTCTGTCACAGGTCTCTTACTTTTTCATATCAGAATTCCACGGATGTTTGGCGCCATTGCTGCCGGCATGGGTTTATCCTGCGCCGGAGTTATCTTACAGACTGTTATGAATAATTCCCTTGCCAGCCCGAATACCATTGGTGTCAATTCCGGAGCCGGATTTGCCGTTATGATTGGACTTGCCCTCTTCCATGGCCGTGCAACTCACAATGCCATTTTTGCTTTTGCAGGTGCCTTCCTTACGACACTTCTTATTTTTGCTCTGGCATATATGGCAGACAGCAAACGTACTACCATCATTCTTGCCGGCATTACCGTTTCTTCTTTTTTAAGTGCCGGAATTAATACGGTAAAATTATTAAGTGATGATATCACTTTAAACCTCACTACCTTTATGATTGGTTCTCTTTCTGATGTCACCACAAAAACGCTTTTTGCTCCCGGCATTGCCATTGTCATTGCGGTTATCATCTCCTGCTTTTTCGGAAGCCACATGAATGTTCTGAGTCTTGGAGAAGATGTTGCCCGCTCCCTTGGCATTCCGGTATCGCTGCTCCGTTTTCTGCTGTTGATGCTTTCCAGTATACTGGCAGGCTGTGTGGTAAGCTATGCAGGACTTTTAAGCTTCGTCGGGCTGATTGTTCCTCATATTGCAAGACGGCTCTTCGGGAATGATATGCGGCTTTTAGTTCCCCTTTGTGCTCTCTTAGGTGCAAGTTTCGTCCTCTTCTGTGACACTCTTGGACGTGTTATTGCAGCACCATATGAACTTCCTGCCGGCATTATTCTTTCTTTTGTTGGCGGACCGTTTTTCTTATATCTTTTATTAGGAAAGAAAGGAGGCCGCAGAGTCCATGCTTAAATTTGATTCCGTTTCCATTGGCTACCACAAGGTGCCTCTGATTAAAAATCTGTCCGTTGAAATTCCTACCGGCAGCATCACAACCATCGTAGGGCCAAATGGCTGTGGCAAAACAACGCTGATTTCCGTATTAAATAAATCCAGCCAGCTTTTTAACGGCTCTATCACATTAGATGGCGAAGATATTTATCATATGAATGGACACCTTCGTGCCCAGAGAATTGCATTTTTACCGCAGATTCGTGAAGTGATTCCTGCTCTTCCGGTTCATACCTTAGTGGAGCATGGACGCTTTCCATATCTTGGTTTTTCGAGACGCCTCACCGAAGAAGACCGCAGACTGGTGGAAGATGCCATGGAATTTACCCATGTTACGGATTACCGCAACGTTGCAACTGACACTCTTTCCGGCGGAATAAGACAGCGCGTCTTCTTTGCCATGACTTTAGCCCAGAACTGCGATACGATTATTTTGGATGAACCGACTACCTTCTTAGACTTGGTAAGCCAGAATAATTTCTACCGGATGCTTCCAATCTTAAAGGCACAGGGAAAAACAATTCTTTTGGTGCTGCACGACCTTGCCAAGGCACTTACTATTTCAGACAAACTTATCGTCATGGAATCCGGTGCCATCTGCTTTCAGGGCACTCCGGATGAATGCGTACAAAAAAACGTCTTAAATAAAGTATTTCATACTTCACTTAAGACGTTCTCTGATGCGGAAGGAACTTACTACTTCTTTGAGTAAGTTCCTTACTTTTCCAATGTTTCATTCATACTTCCCATCCGGTAACCGCAAAGGTCTAAGGTTACATAGGTAAATCCATATTCCCGGAAAGCTTTTGCAATTCTCTCCCGGTTCTCCTTTTCCATCAGCTTCGAAAATTCTTCCGGCTCAATCTCAATTCTTGCCATCATTCCATGAATTCTTACCCTCACCTGATGAAAACCTAAATCCAGTAATAATTGTTCCGCTTTATCCACCATTGTAAGTTTCTCTTCGGATATGGTCTCTCCATAGACAAACCGGGATGACAGACAGGCAAAGGACTGCTTTTCCCAAGTTGGAAGATTCAATGCCTTCGAAAGAACACGGATATCCTGCTTGGTAAAACCACAGTCTCTGAGCGGACTTTTTATTCCAAGCTCTGCCACTGCTTTTAATCCCGGACGATAATCTCCGTTATCATCAAGGTTAGAGCCTTCCGCCACATAGGCAATTTTCTGTTCTTCTGCAATCTTTAATATCTTTTCAAATAATTCATGCTTGCAAAGATAACAGCGGTTCTTAGGATTCTGTGCAAATCCTTCGATTTCAAGTTCTTCCGATTCTGTAATAAAATGTCTTATATTTTCTTTCCGGCAAAATGCTTCTGCTTCCCCTAACTCTCTCTTTGGAAATGAACAGGAGGACGCAGTTACAGCAATTGCCCGCTCTCCCAATACATCATGCGCCACTTTCAAAAGATAGGTGGAATCCACACCACTTGAGAATGCAACTGCCACGCTGCCTAATTTTTCAAAATATTGTTTTAACGCTTCCTGCTTTTTTAACTGTTCCGGAGTTGGTGCTGCTATTTTATCCATTTCTTATGCCTCTACTTTGTTTCTTCTCTAAGTTCTTTCACCGTAGCAAGCTCCAGACCGACCTTTTCTGCGATCACATCATCTGTCAGGAGATCTAAAAGGTTTCTTGCAACACTGATTTTTTCTCTGGCAATTCCACGGGCTTCGCCAATCCTGATGCCCTGTTCCTCGCCAATTTCTATTCCCTTGTTGGTCATCTCTTCTGCAAATGTACACATTGTAATCACCTCACCTGCCTTCACACGTTCTGCTACTGTTTTCTCTATTTTGACATAGGTTTCATCATTTGTAAACACCTGAAGCAGATTCAAAACCGCTTCCACATGGCAGATTGCCTCCGGATGTTCCTTGGGATTGTATCTTCCAAGACGTTTCTCCGCAAAAAAATCTGCTACAATTTTAAAATCACTTTTAAACGCTTTTCGGATTTTCTCCGGCAAAAATGCAATATTAAAAACAAATATTTTATAATCATTTACATAAGGTCTTAGTTCCGGAGAAACATCTAAAATGTCAAATAGCGCATTCGGACTTTTCCATTCTGTATCACTGAAATTTAAAACAATCGTAATTGCCGGATATTTTCGTTCTTCCCCACGATCAATCTGCACCCGATACACGGCATAATCATACCCCATAATCCAGATGGGCATATTTTTGTCTATCCGACTTTCATTTTCAATCCCAAAAGATGCCACTTTGTATAACCCATTCTTATATAATTTCACAGTATCCCGAAACTGATTCCGAAAATTGTTTTCTTCCACCTTATAGATGCTTTCCGTTGGTCCCTCTTCCAATCCTTCTTCCAAAAGAATCTCCTTTCGAAAAAGTAATACATTATATATGTCAGCAAAAACATCCGAAAATGATTCCAGATATTTTTCTGCCAAATCCTTATCTGCCAAGTATTTTCCCCCTGTTAAATAAATATTTTGGATAAAAAAGATTCTGAAAATATGAATATAAGATTATCACGAATGCAGACAGTTCAACACGCCTGCATAATAGATGAATAACGAATATTATTATGAACTGATTTTACTTAAGTATAATAGCAAAAATATTCCGAAGAGCACAAGTACTCTGCGGAATATTTTAATCTAATTTAATAGAATTTATATAATCTTTACAAAGATAAAACATTTTTTCTGTTTTTGTAACTATTTTCTTCTCATTTTTGTCATTTTCCATGTAAACGTTTGCGCACATGTACTTTAACTGCATCACTTTAGATGTAGTACTCCAGACGATTGGTATTTTCCAGCGAAGTACAGCTTTCTTATTTTTATAACCAGATTTCATCCTTGAAAATAATCTTACGATAAGTCTCAAAATGTAACCACTTATTGAAGAAGTCGCTGGATGGTTTTTCACCTGCTGCAGCCAGCTCGTCTAAGAATGCCTGTGCATCCTGTGCAGATGTAATGGCAACGGCAAAGCCTCTTCCGTTGATAACCGGAACATTGCTGTACTGGTATTCTGCCAGCGGTGCAATCTTTTCTACCTTGCGTCCACGAACCTGTACAAAGATTCTTTCTCTTAAGATGACAATATCGAAGTCATCCGGATACTGATAGCTTTCTCCGCTTACCGGGATTTCGTCTCCAATGGTATAGGTCTTCTGAACCGGACGTACCTTGGCAATCGTCATGCTCTCAAGGTTATAATAGAACTCTTCAAAAATGTCTCCATTTCCCTTAAGGCTTCCATATACGAAAGCTGCTTTTAAATCCTTGCTCTCATCTACGGTAGCATCTTCTACTACACCGCAGGCAGAAGTCATATTGGAAATACGGTCAATCAGAATCAGCTCTCCTAAAGTCTTATGCTTTTTGAATTCATCAATGACAACCGGCTCCTGCAAATCAAGGTCACAGACTGCAATCTCATTTTTCTTAAGCTGTCCTGCCGGAATAAATTCACCGGTATTTACATCAATCTTATACTGGATGTTCTTTAAGATACCAGGAATCTGCTTTGTTCCAAGTTTTACCAGATAATCGGTTCCCGGTGTCAGCTCCTCATCATCCATCCAGAGAATGGTTGCTGTAAAGGATTTGCTGATTGGCAGGTTATTGCCGGATGCAATGACACAGCCTCTGGATACGTCTACTTCTTTATCAAGCTGCAGTGTAACCGGCTGTCCCATAAAGGCACTCTGGCTGTCTTTATCTCCTACTAAAATGCTCTTGATATGCGCACGCTCATTGCTTGGCAGGGTAACGATTTCGTCTCCGACTTTTACTTCACCGGATTCAATCTGTCCCTGGAATCCACGGAAAGTATGGTCAGGACGGCACACTCTCTGTACCGGCATATAGAAGCCCTCTTCCTGCTTCTTCTCTGTTACATCTACTTTTTCAAGGTATGGAAGCAATGCCTCTCCCTTGTACCAGCTAATTTTATCGGATTTGGTTGTTACATTATCACCTTCTGTTGCAGAAACCGGAATAATGTAAATGCTCTCTAACTTCAGTTCGTCTGCTAATTCTTTAATCTGTGCTTCGATTTCTTTGAAACGTTCTTCGCTGTAGTCTACCAGATCCATTTTGTTTACTGCAAATACGAAGAATTTGATTCCCATTAATGCACAGATTCTGGCATGTCTTCTGGTCTGCACCAGTACCCCCTGTTTTGCATCAATTAAGATAACTGCAAGGTCTGCAAAGGATGCACCAACTGCCATGTTTCTGGTGTACTCTTCATGGCCCGGTGTATCTGCTACGATAAAGCTTCTGTTGTCTGTTGTAAAATAACGGTATGCTACGTCAATGGTAATACCCTGCTCACGCTCTGCCATCAGTCCATCCAACAGAAGAGAATAGTCAATTGCTCCACCGCGGCTTCCTACTTTGGAATCTAATTCCAGTGCTTTTTCCTGGTCTGTATACAAAAGCTTTGCATCATAAAGAATGTGTCCAATCAAAGTGGACTTTCCGTCATCCACACTACCGCATGTAATAAATTTTAATAATCCACTCATCTTAGAAATACCCCTCTCTCTTTCTTCTTTCCATACTGCCTGCTGCTTCGTTATCAATGACACGGGTGGTTCTCTCGGAAGATACTGCACTTAAAGTCTCATCGATAATTTCATCCAATGTAGTTGCTGTTGACTCTGTTCCTCCGGTCAAAGGATAGCATCCTAAGGTACGGAAACGTACACTCTTGTACTGGATTTCTTCTCCCGGAAGCAGACGCATACGGTCATCATCCACCATGATAATATTTCCATCACGATATACTACCGGACGTACTGCTGCAAAATATAATGGTACAATGTCAATTTTTTCACGTTTGATATACTGCCAGATATCAGTCTCTGTCCAGTTGGAAATCGGGAATACTCGAATGCTTTCGCCTTTATTGATTTTAGCGTTGTAAAGCTTCCACATTTCCGGTCTCTGGTTCTTCGGGTCCCAGGCATGATTTTCATTACGGAAGGAGAAAATTCTTTCCTTTGCACGGGATTTCTCCTCATCACGTCTGCCGCCGCCAAATGCTGCGGTAAATCCATATTTATTCAATGCCTGCTTCAATGCCTGTGTTTTCATGATATCGGTATATGCAGAGCCATGTTCGAATGGGTTAATGCCCTTCTTTACACCATCTTCATTGATATACTCTAACATTTCAATGCCAAGCTTCTTTGCTGTCTCATCACGGAATTGAATCATTTCCTTGAATTTCCATGTGGTATTTACATGCAGGAATGGAAATGGCGGTTTCTCCGGATAAAATGCTTTCATGGCAAGATGCAGCATTACGGAGCTGTCTTTTCCAATGGAGTAAAGCATAACCGGCTTCTCGCACTCTGCGGCTACCTCTCTTATGATGTAAATTGCTTCTGCTTCCAGTTCATCCAAATGTGATAATTCACCCATACTTACCTCTTTCTGCCACCCTGTGGCGATTTATTAATATTGATTTGATTGCTTTCTGTCGATAACGATAGTTTCTACGGTGCCATCCCGCTTCTCTATCTTCCAGTCCAGATATTGTTCCCGGCTTGCTACACTCATCTTACTTCCCATGCCGCCCATATCTGCACCCAAGTAAAGCGCTATGGCATCTACCTTACATTCCTTAATACAGGAGCAACAGCCCCAGCAGTCCTTCGGATACAGCATACATGCCTTTCCGTCAGAACCCATTCCAATCAGTGTTCCCGGACAGACCTGACTGCATCTGCCACATCCTACACATTTGCTTTGATTAATAGCTATGCTCATAGGTCTCACCTCTCTTTACTAATTCCCGGAAGAGCACATGGATTTTACCATTTTCTTTTCTGGTATTGACATATTTTAACCACTCATCACTCTTATCCGGATAATCTAAGTTTTCTGCAAAACTGTGCCAGCGGGTTTCCTTTCTGGCTCTCAGATGATAAATCAGTGTCTCGCAGACCGTCAGCCGGTTTTTAAGTTCATAGACAAACATCAGCTCATGCATATTGGAAGCTCCAAGCTCCTTCGAAAGTTCCTTTAACTTTTCGATTTTCTCCTCTGCCAGATTCAGCTGGTTTTCATTAAACTGATAATGATTACTGATTCCTCCTGCATAGGTATCCATTACCTTCTGCATGGCTTCTTCTAACTGTTCTGTATCATATAAACCGGACTGATTTGTTAAAATCTTATCATACTCTTTTATTTTTTCTTCAAATCTGTTGTCACAGTATGCTTTCTCTTCTTCATTCATTTCATGGCTTGCTGTCTTTTCTTCTGCAAGGTCTTCTACCATTGCCTTTGCTGCAATCTCGCCCTCGACCATGGCTCCTGTTACATATTTCTGTGGACAGCCTCCTGCCACATCTCCGGCTGCATACAGTCCGTGAATCGTAGATTCTCTTCTGGTATCAACCCAGTAACCGCTGGCAGTATGTCCGCCTACCACATATGGCTCAGTTCCTTCGATTTCTACATTCTGTTCACTCGGGTTCTTTCCCTGTTCAATCCATTTTAAGGTCTGACTCGGTGCCATGTTAAGATAAGCTTTCTTTAAAGAATCGTCCTGCTCTGCACTGATTCCTTCTGTCCGAAGGTAACATGGACCATGTCCTAATAAATTCTCTTTTACGGTTCCATACACACGCTGTGAAGTAGTAAGTCCGTATTTTGTCTCATATACTTCGCCAAGGGCATTTACCTGTTTTGCTCCCACACCCTGTGCAATGGTTCCGGTTGGTGCGATGGTATCTTTACAACGCAGTGCAATAAAACGCATTTCAAAGGTGGTCATCTCTGCTCCCGACTCAATTCCCATGGCATAACCGGCTCCGGTATTAAATGGCGGATACCACATCTTATGTCTGGAAAATCCCGGATTGTTCGGCCGGTAAAGACCGGATGCTCCACCGGTTGCACAAAGCACTTTCTTTGCCCGGATTTCTACTGCTGTCTCATCTTCAATGGAAAATCCCACTGCGCCATAAATCCTGTTCTCCTTTACCAGATAATCGGTAATGGCTACCCGGTTTAATATGGTAACATTCGGCAGTGCTTCTACTGCAGAAGCAAGTAACGGCTTGATATTCTCACCGTTGATTTTGATATTCCGGTTTCCTCTTGCCACATATTTGCCATTCTCATCCTTTAAAATGACAAGACCAAGCTTCTCCATTTTCTCTGTTACCCGGTTTAAGCCTTCTGACATGGTAAGAAGTAAATCCTCTCTTACGATGCCGTCTGCATCCTTTTTGGCATAATCCACATAATCTTCCGGCTTTCTGCCCTCTACAATATATGCATTAATGGCATTTACTCCGGCTGCAAGACAGCCGCTTCTTTTGATGTTGGCTTTCTCTGCAATGATAACTTTCGCATCAGACTGTTCTGCAATGGTCAGTGCTGCATAACAGCCTGCGGTTCCACCGCCAATGATTAAAATGTCTGTATCAAATACTTTCCTGTTCTTAATTTCCATAGCAACTTAGATGTAGAATACATCGTCCTCCTGCATTTCTTTATTTTCACAGAGATACGTCCGCTCTTTATCCAGCACATATAACCGGTAAATCAAAAGGCTTACCTTCTCTCCGATTTCAAGACTTTCTTTTTCCAATGGCCACTCACAGATTATCTCAATGCCGCCTACGTCTACCGTAACATCCAGACGGTTTCCACGGAATACGATATCCTTTACAATGCCATCCTGGGATGCACTCATATAGCGGTCAATTTTGCCAAATTTATGTATCTTTACAAATTCCGGTCGGATGACTGCTTTCGCTGCGCCCTCGATTTTATCAAATCCATGTAACTCTTCATAATGTTCCACCAGGGAAGAACGTCCGATAAACTGTGCTACAAACGGAGTATCCGGTGTATTATAAATCTCTGCCGGTGTTCCAATCTGTTCGATGGTTCCGTGATTGGTAATGATAATCTCATCTGCCACCTCAACGGCTTCATCCTGGTCATGGGTTACGAAAATGCTGGTGATTCCAAGCTTTGTAACCACACTGCGAAGCCAGAGTCTTAATTCCGAACGAACCTTGGCGTCAATTGCTGCAAACGGTTCATCCAAAAGCAGTACCTGTGGTCGTGGTGCCAGTGCCCTTGCAAAAGCAACTCTCTGTCGCTGTCCGCCGGACAACTGGTTCGGATACCGCTTCTCCATACCGGAAAGTCCGGTAATCTCCAAAAGCTCCGTTACCCGCTTCTTAATCTCTTTCTTTGACACCTTCTGAAGCTCCAGTCCAAATGCCACATTGTCATATACCGTCATATAGCGGAACAATGCGTAGTTCTGAAAAACAAATCCGATGCCTCGTTTGGAAGCCGGTACATCATTGACCCGCTTTCCATCGATGTAAATATCTCCGGAATTTGGCATTTCCAGTCCTGCAATCATACGAAGCAGTGTTGTCTTTCCACTGCCGGATGGTCCAAGCAGTGCCACCAGTTTTCCTTTTTCAATGCCAAAGCTGACATGATCAGAAGCTTTAAAATTGCCATATTGTTTGCATATATCTTTCATTTCAACATACATATCAGCGGCTCTCCCTTCTTGTTTTTGCCCGATATTCCAGAATATTTCGAAGGAATAATATGATAACTGCCAGAATAACCAAAAGCGAGGATACTGCAAATGCTGCAGTAATGGACTGCTCCGTACCCGACATATATAATGCATCGATTTCCAGTGGAAGTGTAAAGGTCTCTCCCCTCGTCTTTGACAGAGCATTGACCGCACCGAACTCTCCCAACGCTCTCGAGGTACAAAGGATGACTCCATAGAGCAATGCCCATTTCATCTGCGGAAATGTAATCTAAAAAAAGATTTTCAGTCCGCCGGCTCCCATCAGTGCGGCTGCTTCCTCTTCGTCCTTGCCCTGGGCATTCAAAACCGGGATTACTTCCCTTGACACATAAGGAAATGTTACAAATACCGTTGCTAAAATAACGCCCGGAATTGCAAAAGCGATTCTGATATTCGTTCCAAAAAACTGGTTGATTGCCCGGATAAATGGATAGGTCCAGCCCAGTCTTCCAAATGTCATCAAAAATGCCAGTCCCACGATAACCGGTGAAATGGAAAACGGAATATCAATCAAGGTTGCCAACACCTGTTTTCCACGGAAGGAAAACTTGGTTAAAAGCCAGGAAACACATAATCCAAAGAATGTGTTAATCACCACCGCTGCCACTGTTGCAATCAGAGTTACCTTGAAAGCACTCTTTACGTAATCTGTCTGGATGGACTGCATGTAAAAGGCAAATCCTTCTTTTAAGGAACTTGCAATGATGCAGACCAACGGAAGAACCAGCATCAGGAATATGAACAGTACACTGACTGTAATCAGAATATGACGCGTACGTTTTTTTCTTTTTTCCAGTTTTTCAAGCTCGTTCATACTTTTCTCCTTCTATAACTGATTCGTGCGTTGTGCCTGCTTCATCTGAATGATATTTACCGCAAATAGAATAAGGAATGATATGATTAACATAACCAGTGCAATTGCTGTTGCAGAGGCATAATCAATATAATTTAATTTCTGCATAATGACATAGGAAATTACCTGTGTATGCTCCTTGGCACTGTTGCCGGATATGTAGATAACACTTCCATATTCTCCTACCCCTCTGGCATATGCCAGTCCAAATCCGGTTAAAATTGCCGGTTTCATCTCAGATAAGATTACCTTGAAAAATGTTTTCGAAGGTGTTGCTCCAAGGATATAAGCGGCTTCTTCATACTGTCCGTCTAATTTTTCCAATATAGGTTGAACGGAACGCACAACAAATGGGATTCCCACAAATACCAGTGCAATGACCAGTCCCACATGGGTATATGCTACTTTTATTCCAAGAGCTGCTAACGGTTTTCCAATGATTCCGGTGTCAGAATACATCTTCGATAAAGTAATACCTGCAACTGCAGTAGGCAGTGCAAATGGAAGTTCAATAAATCCATCTAAAATCCGTTTTCCCGGAAACTCATACCGGGTCAGCGTCCAAGCTAATATCACACCAAACACCACATTGATACATGCTGCTAAGAAAGAACATCCAATACTGGTGGCAAATGCATATAATACATTTGACTTGGTCAGAAGTCCGAAAAATTCTGACGGAGATAACTTTAAGGAATATACCATTACGGATGCCAGTGGAATCAGTACAATCAGTGAAAGCATTGTAACGGTAATTCCAAGTGTCAAATGAAATCCCGGTATGACTCTGATTTTTTTATTTTTACGGAATCGTCTTTTCATACTTGCCTCTTCTTCTAGTAGTTATATATCTCATCAAACCAGGCATCATCATCAAAATAATCTTTGTATGCCTGATCCCAGCCACCAAAATCATCAATGCTCCAAAGTGTCATCGTCAGGTCAAAGGTATCTTCATATTCCTTTAAAATTTCCTGATTGGATGGACGGTAACCATTCTCTGCGGCGAGCCGCTGTGCATCATCTTCATATAAATAAGATAAATATGCTTCTGCCACATCTCTTGTTCCATTGAAATCTACATTATCATCTACCACTGCCACACTGGGCTGTGCTATGATACTGACTGTCGGAGAAATCAGTTCGTATTCTCCCGGATAATTCTTAAGTACTGTCATGGCTTCATTTTCCCATGCAATCAGAACATCGCCTTTTCCATTTTCCACAAAGGTGGTTGTGGAACCTCTTGCTCCGGAATCCATCACGGAAACGTTGGCATAAAGTTCTTTTAAGAATTCCTTCTGTTCTGCTTCACTATAATCCTTTTCCCTTGCATAGCTTAATGCTGCCAGGAAGTTCCAGCATGCACCGCCGCTGCTCTTCGGATCCGGCGTGATTACTTCAACACCGGGTTGAATCAAATCATCCCAGTCTTTGATCTTTTTCTCATTTCCCTTTCGTACCAGAAAGACAATGGTTGAAGTATATGGTGCGGATTCATCCGGGAACTGATCTATCCAGCCCTCTTCTATCAAACCGGTATCTTCTATCAGTGAAATATCATATGCCAGTGCCAGTGTCACCACATCCGCATTACAACCTTCCACTACGGAACGTGCCTGCATGCCGGAGCCTCCATGGGACTGGATGACTTCCACTTTTTTTCCGGTTTCTGCTTCATACTGCTGTATAAACAAATCATTGTATGCTTCATAAAACTCTCTGGTCGGGTCATAGGAAACATTGGTTATGGTAATGACATCACTCTTTTGGCTGCCACATCCACTGAGCAGTAACATCATGGCTGCAAGTAAAACGGCAGTGATGCGGTAACGATATGTAATTTTCTTTCCCTGCTGTTTTCTGCTCTTTTGCATGTCACCCAACATTTCCTTTCTGTTTCTTTTCATTGATTCTATCGTTCAAACAATGAGGTGGATAAATACCTCTCTCCGCTGTCCGGCATTAAAATAACAATATTTTTATCTTTATTTTCCGGTCTGCCTGCCAGTTCTTCTGCTGCATGTAAGACTGCACCAGACGAGATTCCAATCAGGAGTCCATCCGTCTTTGCCACTTCTCTTGTGGTATCAAATGCCACATCATTATCTACCGGAATAATCTCATCAACCAGTGACAAATCCATAACCTTCGGAATAAATCCTGCGCCAATTCCCTGTATCTTATGTGGTCCCGGTTCTTTTCCGGAAAGAACGGCGGAAGTCGCAGGTTCTACTGCCACAATCTTAACGTCTGCTTTCTTTGCCTTTAAGCCTCTTGCTGTTCCGGTCAGTGTTCCACCGGTTCCTACGGAAGCTACAAAGATATCTATCTTCCCGTCCGTATCCCGCCAGATTTCTTCTGCTGTAGTAAGCTCATGGATTTTTGGATTGACCGGATTTTCAAACTGTTGCGGAATAAATGCATTTCCATATTCTTCCTTTAACTGGGCTGCTTTTTCAATTGCGCCCCGCATGCCAAGCCGTCCCTGGGTCAGTACCACTTCTGCCCCCAGTGCTGTTACAATCTTTCTTCGTTCAACACTCATGGTATCCGGCATGGTTAAAATCAGGTGCAGCTTTTTGGCTGCACATACAAATGCCAGCCCGATTCCGGTATTGCCACTGGTCGGTTCTATAATAACGGTCTTATCATTAATCAGTCCGTCTTTTATCCCCTGTTCTATCATTGCTTCTGCCACACGGTCTTTTACGCTGCCCAATGGATTAAAATACTCAAGCTTTGCTAAAAGGTGTGCCGGAAGATGCTTTGCTTCTTCGTAATTTTTCAGTTCCAGTATTGGTGTATTACCAACTAATTCTGTCAGAGACTGTGCTATTTTCGCCATTTCCTTTTTTCTCCTTCCCTGTAACTATTTACCATAATACCCTATAATTCATATATGGTCAATAGGAAATGTAAGAAATTTTTTTCAGGACCTCGATTTTCCCGAAAAGTCCTGAAAATTTTTCTTTTTTACTCCGGTAAACGGACGGTGTCTCCTACCACAATCACTGCCGGCATCGGAATCTGTTTCTCCTGCACTTCTTTTTCAATGGTAAGAAGTGTTCCATATGCTGCCCGGCTGTTTCCATCAGAAGTTCCATGAATTACTGCTACCGGTGTCTCTGCGGCTGCACCACCGTTTTGTAATTCTCTTACAATATCAGCCAGTCTTGTATATCCCATCAGAAAGACACAGGTTCCATCCATGGCAGCCATTTTATGAATCTCATCTTTTAATGATTCTTCATCTCCGGCAAAGTGCCCGGTCATTACATGAAAGCTCCGGCTGACCTTCCGCTCCGTTACCGGAATTCCGGCTAGTTCCGGTACCGCAATGCAGGATGAAATGCCGGGAATTACTTCTGTTTCAATGCCTGCCTCCGTCAGTGCATCTACTTCTTCATTTCCTCTGCCAAAGACAAATGGGTCACCGCCTTTCAGTCTTACTACATGAGCACCTTCTTTTGCCTTCTCTATCAGCAGCATATTAATCTCTTCCTGCTTCATGCTGTGTCTGCCACTGCGTTTTCCTACACAGATTTTTTCACAGTTTTCAATGGTAAAATCAAGAAGCCTTGTATCAATTAACGCATCATAAATCAGCACCTGTGCTTTTCTGATTTCCTGCATGCCGCGCAGTGTTATGTATTCATAGGACAGACAACCGGCTCCCACCAGAACCACCTTTCCTGGGGATATTTTTCTATCTGAATATACATCTTTTCCGGATTGCGTCTCCCTATCCGAAGGTGCTCCTTTATCCGAAAGTACATCTTTTGGTGTCTTGTTTTGATAATTTTCCAGTAAAATTTCACATTCTGCTTCTGTCAGTGGACGTCCTTTTTCCATACACATATCTGCCAATTCCATCAGAAAAGCAGCTCTCTTTTTGTCATCTTCGATTGCCGCCTTCGTAAAAGGACGAATCTTTTCAAGATAATCCAAGATTTCTTCCATCCGCTCCGGGATGTCTGCGCTTAACCGGGTACGGAACGTGGTTGCTACTCTTGGACTTGCTCCTTCGGTAGAAATGCCGATGCTGAGTTTTCCTTCCCGAATCAGTGACGGAAACAGAAATCCACATTTTTCCTTATCATCTACAACATTTACCAGAATATTCCTCTCTTCACAAAGCTTTGCAATCCTTGCATTCAATGTTTCATCCGAGGTTGCCGCAATAACAAAATCCATTTTTTCCAGATTTGTAGTTTCAAAATCCCGCTCGGATAAAATAAGTTCCGACGTATCTTCGTTCTTTTTTCTTTTCTCTTTTATTTCTTCGGAAAGTTTCCAGATTCCATCATCAATCTCTGGTGCAACAACCAGAAGCTCCGGTTCATAAGGCAGCAGCTTTCTTACCTTGCGTTCTGCTACAATACCGCCACCGACAATCAGTCCTCTTTTTCCTTTTAGTTCCACAAAAAATGGAAAATATCCCATCCCGCTTCTCCTTTATTGCCTATACTCTGTCACTTAAGTTTCTGCGTCTTAGTTTTCCTGATATAAAATGTCTGCCAGTTCTTTATACGCTTCTCCCCAGCGGGCATTTGGTTTCAGGTTGTAAAGCCGTTTATCCAGTACATAATAGTGATTCTCTTTCACTGCAGTAAGACTGCTCCATACCGGACTGTCAGTTAATGTTTCCTGCACATTTTCCAGTGCCGCATCTGTATCGGTTCCCTGTGTAGTCACGAAAATATAATCCGGATCTGCGGTTACGATTGCTTCAAGGCTCAGATTGTCCAATAATCCGCTGTCGCTGTCTGCAATATTCACACATCCCAAATCCTTTAACAGCTCACCACCTACGCTGCCTTCACTTCCTTTGGCTTTTACACCACTTGCTGCTGCACGTAAAAATAATACGCTTGGATGGGAATCATCTACCCTTGCCTTGATTTCTTCAATCTGTTTCTGAACTTCAAGTCCGTTTTTCTCATATAAATCTTTTCTTCCGGTAATATCTGTACAAATGTCTAACATCTGAAGATATGCGTCAAAATCAGATACATCAAAATATGCTACTGTAACGCCTGCTTCTGTCAGCATATTTTCCATCTCCACATTAGAAGTAGTATTGGTGCTTGCAATTACAAGATCCGGCTGTGCGGCAAGCAATGCTTCTGTATTTGGCTCCTGAATACTTCCAAGATTTACCACATCATCTCCTAAGTCAAGGTCTAATGACTCCCAGGAGTCATTGGCTGTTGCCACCAGTTCACCACCGGATAATAACCAGACATCTGCAAAGCTTCCAATCATGGCTGCCACACGGTCATGGGAAGTTACGGTTACATCTCTTCCCAGTGCATCCGTAAAAGTAACCGGATTCTCTTCACTGGCTCCCTCTGTCACTTCATTTCCTGCTTCTGTCACATTTTCTGTACTCTCAATTACCTCTGTCACAGACTGCTGCTCCGTGCTTAAGGTCTCCTTTGCATCCTTATTTCCACATCCTGTCAGTGCTGTAAACATTAATGTTACGCAAAGACCGAGTGCTGTTATTTTTGTTCTTACACTTCTGTTCATTTTTCCTTTTCATCCTTTTCCTATTTATTTACTATGAATTGTATTGTACTATATTTTTTTGATTTGTCAAGATAGAAACGGTCTTTCCGTTAAAAGAATAATGGCACAGTCTATCCGCTCCAATACAAGCATAAAGCCTGCCGGAGCACTAAGAATTTCGATAGCATCTTTCATCAGTTCCGGCAACCGGCGCATATTCACATCCTTTTTCAAATGCGCCTCGCTGGCACTTCCCTGTGCCAGCGTTGCCTGTTGTCGGACGAAATTCCAAGTGCTCCTAGCAGACTTTATAATGTATTGGTGGCGGACAGACTGTGCCGCTATTCTGTCAAACAAAAAAGAGACCTCTTTCCGTCCTACAGAATTCAGTCTCATAAAAATCAGTCTCTTGATTCAATCATAATCAATATTCCGTTTTTTAAATCTATCACCGCTTCGTCCTCTACAATTTCATTGCTGACGCCCAATGTATTATCACTGGTAAATGCTGCATCCTGCAGCGGATATTTCATTCCGGTCAATGTTACTCCGGTTACTTCTGTTGTAAGAGGAAGTAAGGATACATACCTTCCGAACTGCTGACTCTTTCGAAGAACCGCGCGCTCTTTCAACAGACGAATCCGGTTATGGGAATCTATGAGAAAGCATGGAATGTCTTTTGCCAGCGGCTGCATCAAAAGCTGTATATTACCTAACACATGGTCAAGCCTTGTGCCGGTGCCACCTAATATATGGATTTCGCTGCTATTCCGTTCCATGGCTTTTCCGATGGCAATTTCAGAATCGGTATAATCCTTCTCCGGCTGATACTGGTGCCACTCAATGCCGCTTTGCCGTCGAAATGCTTCCAATATGGTTTTATCTGCCGAATCATAATCTCCTAATATGACATCCGGTTTTATCTGATTGCGGTAACAGAATTCCATGCCACGGTCTGCTGCTAAGATACAATCCGGTTTTACCCGCTCTATATAACTTAATGCAAATGCATCCTCTATGGTTCCGCCATTGATAATCAATGTATTCATCTTATTTACCACCATTAATGAGATTTAAGAAACATCTGGTGTTCTCTTCCGCATCTCCACCAAAAACTGCGCTTCCGGCAACAATAATATTTGCTCCTGCATCCATCAATGTTTCAACATTGGAAAGGTTTACGCCGCCATCTACTTCAATATCAAGCTTCAGCTTCCGCTCCTGCACCATTTTCTTTAACTGACGCACTTTATCGATAGTATAAGGAATCAGCTTCTGTCCGCCAAAGCCCGGATTTACTGTCATGATTAATACCATATCCACTTTTTCTAAAATATGTTCAATGGTAGTTAATGGTGTAGCAGGATTTAATGCTACTCCTGCAATGATGCCACGTTCCTTAATGGCTTCAATGGTCCGATCTAAATGCTTACAGCTTTCTGCATGCACCGTAATCAAATCAGCTCCGCAGTCTACCAGCTCATCAATATAACGGATTGGCTCATCAATCATCAGATGAACATCAAATATTTTATCGGTACATTTTCGAATGGAGCGGATTACCGGCATTCCAAAAGAAATGCTTGGCACAAAGCTTCCATCCATTACATCGATATGAATGTACTGCGCCCCGGCTTCATCTACCGTCTTAATCTCTTCTCCTAATTTACTAAAATCTGCTGATAAAATAGATGGGGATAAACAATTCATCGTCTGATTCCTTTCTGTATCTGATATTTCTTTCGTATCTTATTTGGCTGTACTTTATTTTCGATATCCTATTTTCTCTTCTCTTTCGATACTCTAATTATTTAATACTTCTTTCTGTCCTTTAATTCTCCATAGAGCTGGCAGTAATTCTCATAACGCACCGGATGAATCTTTCCTTCTGATAAAGCTTCTTTGACTCCGCAGTCCGGCTCACTGATATGGGAACAGCCCTGAAATCTGCAATACGGTTCAAAGGCTGCAAACTCCGGATAACAATCCTGCAATTCTTCCTTCTCCATTTCCGGAAGATAAAGAGAACTAAATCCCGGTGTATCCATGATATAACCATCGCCCTTAAGCTGAATCAGTTCTGCATGTCTTGTGGTATGCCGGCCGCGCTCTATCTTCTTACTGATTTCACCGGTCTCCATACAGGCTTCCGGTGCTAAAAGATTAATAAGTGAAGATTTTCCCACTCCGGAAGGTCCTGCTACCGTTGTAGTCTTTCCTTCTAATATTTCCTGAAGTTCTTTCAGTCCCAGTTCCTTTTTTGCACTGACAAAGAGTATCTTGCAGCCGCTTGCTTCATAAATAGATGCAATCTCCTGCTGCTGTTCCTCCGTAATCAAATCACACTTATTAAAACAAAGGATTACCGGAACATCCTGCCGTCCCATCATTACCAGAAAACGGTCTAAAAGATTAAAATTGGGATTGGGACTTGCCGCTGCGAAAATCAAAAGAGCCTGGTCTACATTGGCAACTGCCGGACGAATCAGTGCATTTTTTCTTGGAAGAATTGCTGCGACATTTCCGGTCTTCTTCTCTTCTGAAATAATATCAATCTCTACATCATCTCCCACCAGTGGTTTCATCTTCTGCTGGCGGAATATTCCTTTTGCCTTACATTCATAAATTCCGGATTCCACTACATGAACGTAGTAGAATCCGGAAATTCCTTTGACTATTTTTCCCTGCATGTGCATCCTTATTTTTCAGTAAAGTTTACAGAGGTCGATACCACATTGGTTCCTGTTGTACCATCTTCGTTGGTATACGTCCAGTCAACCTCAAGGGTACCGCTGCTCATATTTTTAATATTATCTACATTCACAGAACCAGGTGTTGTTCCCTCGAAGGTTGTTGTCCAGAGGGTACTTCCATCAGAACCTTTCAGTGTAACGGTTCCGCCAATGTAATTCTTACCATCCTGCGGTACTGCTAATGTATCGCTCTTATAAGAATAATATGTTGTCTTCTTTCCTAAACTGATGGTCAGGGTAACTGTTGTTCCCCGGTCAACAAACTTGCCATTTACCGGATCCTGGCTGATAACCTGACCTTCTGCCACATCATCGCTGTAATCGGTCTTAGTTGTAACATTTAAGCCTGCACCGGTTAATTCATTTTTCGCATCAGTTTCTGAGTGTCCTCTGACATCCGGTACCTGCACGCTTTCAATACCACGGCTTAAAATCAGGGTAATGGTATCACCCTTCTTCGCATTGGTTCCGATATCTGGTGTAGTCTTGATAACATAATCCTGCTGTACGGTATCGCTGTAATCATAATCCGTGCTTACCTTAAAGCCCATATCCTCTAATTTTTTCTGTGCTTCCGAAGACTTATAACCGGCTACGTCAGGAATCGGAACATCTCCTGCTCCGCTGCTGATACGGACAGTAACGGTATCGCCAGCCTTTACAGATTCACCCTTCTTCACACTCTGCTCGGCAATCTGTCCTTCCTCATAATCATCAGAGGAAATCTCCTCGCCTTCTTCTAACTTGATATCAAGCTTCTTATCTTTGATTTCATTCTGTGCTTCTTCAAAAGTAAGACCACGCAAATCAATCATTTCGATTTTATCTTCGGTGTCTGTTTCGGTTTCTGTTGCAATCTCTGTCTCGGTATCATTTTTCTTGTTGCCGCCAAATCGGAAAATTCCAAGGATATTACCAACCAGGCAAATGACGATTCCTACGATGATAACTGCAGCGACAATTCCCATAATAGTAACTGCTTTTTCCATCTTCGGATTGAGAATTCCATTCTCCTTCTCCTCATCCTCTGTTAATTCATCCTCATCCGGTTCTTCTTCCTCTCCTGCTTCTTCCTCTTCATCATAGGAAACTTTTCCGGAGCCTTCCCGGATCTGCTCTAATTCATCCTGTCCGATGACTCTTGTCTTATCATTGCTGCCAAGTGGAACCATGGTAACAAAATCTTCATTCGGACTAATCAGACATTTCTTTAAATCAATCAACAGTTCGCCCATATTCTCATAACGGCGGTCCGGGTTCTTCTGTGTACATTTTAAAATAATCTTCTCTAAGCTGATTGGAAGGTCCGGTGTATACGCAGTTGGTGGAACCATTTCTTCCTGTAAATGCTGGATTGCTACCGCAACCGTAGTATCTCCATCAAAAGGAACTCTTCCGGTTACCATTTCATACATGACAATTCCAAGAGAATAAATATCACTCTTGCCATCTACGAAACCGTTTCTTGCCTGCTCCGGAGAAGAATAATGTACGGAACCCATAACATCTGAATTAATGGTGTTGGAAGTTGCTGCACGGGCAATTCCAAAATCGGTTACCTTTACTTTTCCTTCTGTGGAAATAATAATATTCTGTGGCTTGATATCACGGTGCACAATATTCTTATTGTGTGCAGCCTCAATACCTCTGCCTACCTGAATGGCAATGCTGACTGCTTCTTTGTAAGTCAGTTTGCCTTTCTTCTCAATATATGTCTTTAATGTGATTCCATCCACATACTCCATGACAATATAATGCATGCCGTTTTCGCTTCCGACATCATAGATATTTACGATGTTTGGATGCTCTAATCCTGCTGCTGACTGTGCCTCGGTACGGAACTTTGTCACAAAATTAACATCTTCACTGAATTCCTGCTTTAAAACCTTAATTGCCACAAAACGTCCTAAGACATGATCCTTTGCCTTATAAACATCAGACATTCCGCCTGCGCCTATTTTTCCAATAATTTCATAACGTTCTGCGATAAACATTCCCTCTGTTAACATATCTTCACCTCATCCGAAAATGGTTTTATTACAATTACTGTAATGTTGTCTTTACCGCCATTTTCATTGGCAGTCTTTACCAGTCTTTCTGCTTGTTCTGCAATATCACGCTGACTGAGCATAATATTTCTGATATCTGCATCCTCTACCATGTTGGTTAATCCATCGGTACACATAAGTATTTCATCTTCCGGATCCAGATTAATCTCAAAGAAATCCACATCCACTTCCGGGACTGCTCCGATTGCCCTTGTAATAATGTTTTTATCACGGTGATTCCGGGCTGTTTCTTTGTCCATCTCACCCATCCGCACCATTTCTTCTACCAGCGAATGGTCTTTCGTAATCTGTCTGATTTCCTGATTTACTACATATAGTCTGCTGTCTCCCACATTGGCAACCGTAAGCACGTTGTCATGAATGGTACAAATTACCAGAGTAGTTCCCATTCCCTTCATTTCCTCATGGTTATTTGCTTCCTCTAACAGCATGGTATTTGCCTGCTTTACTGCAGACTCAATAATTGCAGCCGGCTCTGACAATGTCGACTCACGAATCAGCTTCTCCAATGTCTCTACCGTATATCTGGAAGCATAATCTCCCGCTTTATGTCCTCCCATTCCATCTGCAACAATGAAAAGATTTGGCAGATTACCAATCGGCTGCTCAGAGGAAAAGACATAGTCCTGATTGGAGCTGCGCTTTTGTCCGATATCTGTAATTGAAAAAGTCTTCATGATAGTCCACCTACCTTTCTAAAAATTTCTTTCTTAACTGTCCACAGGCACCATCAATATCTCTGCCCATTTCCCTTCTTATTGTAACATTTA
>OLIW01000459.1_pt1 | contig 46508 bp, 34 predicted proteins | sample 1601321 | NCBI WGS metagenome assembly OLIW01 (sample SAMEA2452114, study PRJEB22498) | human gut metagenome
GCGGCCGCGAACATGCACTGGCATGGAAAATTGCCCAAAGTCCGAAAGTTGAAAAGCTGTACATCGCTCCGGGAAACGCCGGAACAAACGCCGTAGGCGAGAATGTCAACATCAAAGCTACCGACTTTGAAGCGATCAGCGCTTTCGCTCTGAAAGAAAACATCGAAATGGTAGTAGTAGGTCCCGAAGACCCGTTGGTAGAAGGCATCTACGATTACTTCCAGAATCGTCCCGAACTGAAACATATCGCCGTTATCGGTCCGTCCGCCAACGGAGCACAGCTGGAGGGCAGCAAGGAGTTTGCCAAAGGCTTCATGATGCGTCATCAAATCCCGACAGCCCGGTATAAAAGTATCACAGCAGAAAATCTCGAAGAAGGTCTGGCTTTCCTCGAAACGCTGGAAGCCCCATACGTGCTGAAAGCCGACGGACTCTGTGCCGGAAAAGGCGTTCTGATCCTCCCCACACTGGACGAGGCAAAGAAAGAACTCAAGGAAATGCTTGGCGGTATGTTCGGCTCCGCATCGGCAACAGTCGTTATTGAAGAGTTCCTGAGCGGTATCGAATGTTCCGTATTCGTGCTTACCGACGGCGAACACTACAAAGTCCTCCCCGTAGCGAAAGACTACAAGCGTATCGGTGAAGGCGACAAAGGACTCAACACAGGCGGTATGGGCAGCGTGACTCCGGTTCCGTTTGCCGATGAAGAATACATGGAAAAAGTACGTACCCGCATCATCGAACCTACCATCAACGGACTGAAAGAAGAAAACATCGTCTACAAAGGCTTCATCTTCCTCGGACTGATCCGGGTAAAAGGCGAACCGATGGTGATTGAATATAACGTCCGCATGGGCGACCCGGAAACGGAAAGCGTGATGCTCCGCATCCAAAGCGACCTCGTGGAATTGCTGGAAGGCACAGCCGCAGGCAATCTCGATGAAAAGACACTGGTCATGGACCCGCGCTCGGCAGGTTGTGTGATCCTTGTGAGCGGCGGTTATCCTGAAGCATACGAAAAAGGCTTCCCTATCAGCGGCCTGGAACAGGCCGCCGCTACCGAAAGCATCATTTTCCATGCCGGAACAGCCATGAAGGACGGACAAATCGTAACGAACGGGGGACGTGTGATCGCTGTCTGCTCTTATGGCGCAACGAAGGAAGAAGCGCTGGCACAGAGCTATAAAGTGGCAGATATGATCGACTTCGACAAGAAATATTTCCGTCGCGATATCGGATTCGACTTATAATGAGAAACAAGAGACTACAAGGTCTGGTCACAGCAGGGCGGTGGACACTCCCTGCTGCGATTTTCATCTGCACCCTTTGTTGGGTGCTGACCTCTGTCCTATTGCCCGAACTCACCATGACAGCGGGCGAAGAAGGCGGTTCCGTGCTTTGGCAGTCTGCCCGCACGTTGCTGCTCCCCGCATGGGCGGAGCATCTTGTCAGTTTCTTGATTTACGCGGCTATCGGCTATTTCCTGATCGAGCTGAACAACCGGTTCAGTATTATCCGTATGCGGGCTTCCGTGCAGACAGCTATCTATTTTCTGCTGGTCACCGTCTGTCCGGAGATGCACCTGCTATATGCCGGAAACGTTGCCGCCATAACCTTTTTATTCTCCATCTATTTCCTGTTCAAGAGTTACCAGCAGGCGCAGGCGTCAGGATATCTGTTCTACTCGTTCCTGTTTATCGGTGCAGGGAGCATTCTCTTTCCCCAGCTCACCTTCTTCTCGGTGCTCTGGCTGTTTGAGGCGCACCGCTTTCAGTCACTTACGTTCCGCAGTTTCTGCGGCGCACTGATAGGATGGACAATGCCCTACTGGATGCTGTTCGGACACGCTTTTTTCTATGATCAGATGGAGCTGTTCTATCATCCTTTCAAAGAGCTGGCCACTTTTGGGGACATATTCAACCTACAGATACTCCAGCCGTGGGAACTGGCGACTCTCGGTTATCTGCTTGTATTGTTCATCGTCAGCGCCGCTCATTGCGTCGTTGCCGGATTCGAAGATAAGATACGCACGCGCGCCTATTTACAGTTTCTCATAGACGTGACACTCTTTCTCTTCGTACTGATTGTGCTACAGCCGTCACAATGCAGCAATCTCTTGCCGTTGCTCATGATAAGCAACAGCATACTGATCGGACACCTTTTTGTGCTGACCAACAACAAAACATCGAATATATTCTTCATTGTTGCCACGGTCTGCCTCATCCTTTTATTTGGTTTTAACGTATGGACGCTTTTATAGATTCAACGATACAACTCCTCATCGAATGGGGACTTCCGGGATTGTTTATCTCGGCCTTACTCGCAGGGAGTATTGTACCATTCAGTTCCGAACTGGTGTTGGTAGCACTGGTAAAACTCGGACTGCCACCCACTGCCTGTATATTGGCTGCCACCCTCGGCAATACGGCAGGCGGAATGACCTGCTACTATATGGGGCGTCTGGGCAAAATAAGCTGGATTGAGAAATACTTCAAAGTAAAGAAGGAGAAAGTAGACAAGATGGTGAAATTCCTGCAAGGGAAAGGAGCATTGATGGCATTCTTCGCTTTCCTGCCGGCCATCGGAGAGGTGATCTCCATCGCACTGGGATTTATGCGAAGTAATATATGGCTTACCACCACCTCCATGTTTGTCGGCAAACTGATACGTTACATTCTGCTTCTGTATGTACTGGAAAGCGCATGGAACGTCGTTGCAGGATGAAATAATAGGTAATAAGTAACAGGTAATAGGTAATAAGTTTTTTGAGATGAAAAGAGTGATTGAAAAGACTGATGACGGGAGCGCCACCCTATTTGTTCCGGAATTGAATGAACATTATCATTCGACCAAAGGAGCACGTACGGAGTCCCAGCATATTTTCATCAATATGGGACTGAAAGCCTCCGCTGCCCCCTCTCCGCATATTCTGGAGATCGGTTTCGGAACGGGGCTGAATGCTTGGCTTACACTTGAAGAAGCAGAAAGAAGCGGACGTAACGTACATTATACAGGACTTGAACCCTACCCGTTGGAATGGCAGATGGTGGAGCAACTGGGATATATAGAACAACCAGCAGCTATCGACCTGTTCAGAGCAATCCATACATCACCGTGGGAAGAAGAAATATCCTTTACCCCACACTTCACTCTCTGCAAAGTACAAGCCGACGTCAATGAATGGATTACCCAGCGCAGCCATTCTCCATTATCCATTATCCATTCTCCATTATCATTCGACGTTATCTATTTCGACGCCTTCGCTCCGGAAAAGCAGCCGGAAATGTGGTCGCAGGAACTATTTAACCGTTTATATGTTTTATTAAATGAAGGAGGCATCCTCACCACTTATTGTGCTAAAGGAGTCATCCGACGTATGCTGCAGGCCGCAGGCTTTATCGTAGAGCGCCTTCCCGGTCCTCCGGGAGGAAAGCGGGAAATACTACGTGCCCGAAAACTGAAACAGAATCAACCCCCGATATTAATACAATAGTCATGAAACAACAACTAAAAGATTTGAAAACACTCCTTCTTCTCGGCTCCTGCCTCCTGTTGGCAGCCTGCACGGGTCGCACGTCCAAAGCAAGCGGCAGCGAAGAAGCGAAACCGGTCATTACCGTCACTATCGAACCGCAGCGCTACTTCACGGAAGCGATTGCCGGTGATAAATTCACGGTAGTCAGCATGGTCCCGAAAGGTTCCAGTCCGGAGACATACGACCCTATTCCTCAGCAACTAGTCTCTCTGGGAGACAGCAAAGCCTATCTCCGCATCGGCTACATCGGCTTCGAGCAGACCTGGATGGACCGACTGATGAATAACACCCCTCATATCCAAGTATTCGACACTTCGAAAGGCATAGACCTGATTCTGAACAACGGTGAGCACAACCACGCAGCAGGACATCATGACCACGACGGGCACAACCACGCCGTAGAACCGCATATCTGGAACTCTACCGCCAACGCCCTCATCCTTGCCGGAAACACCTTCAAGGCACTTTGTATGCTCGACAAACCCAACGAAGCATATTATCTGGCACGTTACGACTCCCTCTGCCAACGTATCCAGCACACCGACAGCCTCATCCGCCAGCAACTTTCCGCTCCAGAATCGGCCAAAGCCTTTATGATCTACCATCCGGCTCTCTCCTACTTCGCCCGTGACTACGGACTGAATCAAATTTCAATCGAAGAAGGCGGCAAGGAACCTTCGCCCGCCCATCTGAAAGAACTGATAGACCTGTGCAAATCGGAGAAAGTAAACGTCATCTTCGTCCAGCCGGAGTTCGACAAGCGCAACGCAGAGACCATCGCACAGCAAACCGGCACAAAGGTAGTCCCCATCAACCCGTTAAGCTACGACTGGGAAACGGAAATGCTGAACGTAGCCAAAGCTCTCACCCCTATGGACCCCGAATAAAAACGGGCTTCCATAGCGTTAATGACCGAATGATACATAAACGAAGTAATTCTCCAAATATGAAACCGATTATCGAAATAAAGAACCTTGCTGCCGGATACGACGGCCGTACCGTACTCCACGACGTCAACCTGAACGTTTACGAACGGGACTTTCTGGGCATCATCGGTCCGAACGGAGGCGGTAAGACAACACTCATCAAGTGTATCCTCGGTCTGCTGAAACCGACAGCCGGAGAAATCAACTTCCATGCCCCTACAGAAGCATCCTCCCACTCTCAACTTTCCACTTCCAACCTTCCACTTTCCCTCGGCTATCTGCCGCAGTATAGCACCATCGACCGGAAATTCCCGATTTCGGTAGAGGAAGTGATACTTTCCGGACTAAGTATCCAGAAATCCCTCACCTCCCGCTTCACTCCCGAGCAAAGAGAAAAAGGCAAGCATATCATCGCCCGTATGGGACTCGAAGGACTCGAACACCGTTCCATCGGGCAGCTTAGCGGCGGGCAACTACAACGCGCACTGCTGGGACGTGCCATCATCTCCGACCCTTCGGTACTGATTCTTGACGAACCCAGCACGTATATCGACAAACGTTTTGAAGCCCGACTCTACGAACTGCTGGCGGAGATTAACAAAGAATGCGCCATCATCCTTGTCAGTCACGACATTGGCACTGTACTGCAACAAGTGAAATCCATCGCCTGCGTCAACGAGACACTGGATTACCACCCTGACACGGGCGTTTCCACAGAATGGCTGGAAAGAAATTTCAACTGCCCTATCGAACTGCTGGGACACGGCACGTTGCCACACCGCGTTCTCGGTGAACATCATCATCATCACTAAACATTCATTTGCCGGTGCTACATCAAAGAACGGCCGCACTGCATATCAGTCATTTACAACGGTCACATCAAGCAGCAACAACTGACTTCTCAACTGTTAATGATTGAGATGTCAGATGTTAATAGTTGACATGTCAGGTATTAACAGTTGAGAAGTCAGCTATTAATGTCTGACAACGCAAGTATTATTGACCAATAAATGATTCAATGCTTAATATAAAAGATACAAAATTAGTATCTTTATACCTACTGTTGTTTATACTGTTTAGTGATTCCCCCGTTTCACTAAAAGGGCATAAGATAAAGTAAATCACCTTTCTGTTACTTAATATTTCTTACTTTCTGCCTCATTATCCTTACAAATCACTATCTTTGCGCCCACGTAATCTGTTTTTTAACGAAAAATCTAGATAGTGCTAATGAAACAGTACAGAACTATAAACAACCTCGTGGGTTGGATTACATTCATCATTGCGGCAACGGTCTACTGCCTGACAATAGAACCGACCGCAAGTTTTTGGGACTGTCCCGAGTTTATAACTACCGGTTATAAACTGGAAGTAGGACACCCGCCCGGCGCACCTTTCTTCATGCTGGTAGCGAACCTGTTCTCTCAATTCGCCTCCGATGTAACCACCGTAGCGAAGATGGTAAACTACATGAGCGCACTGATGAGCGGTGCCTGTATCCTGTTCCTTTTCTGGAGCATCACCCATCTGGTACGCAAACTGGTAATCACCGACGAGAACAACATCACGAAAGGACAACTTATCACTGTCATGGGTAGCGGACTGGTCGGCGCACTGGTCTACACCTTCAGCGACACCTTCTGGTTCTCTGCCGTAGAAGGCGAAGTATATGCTTTCTCCTCCCTCTTTACAGCCGTTGTATTCTGGCTGATTCTGAAATGGGAAGATGTGGCCAACCAGCCTCACAGCGACCGCTGGCTAATCCTGATCGCTTATCTGACCGGACTGAGTATCGGTGTTCACTTGCTGAACCTCCTCTGTCTGCCGGCAATCGTATTGGTGTACTACTACAAGAAAACTCCGAACGCCACTGCCAAAGGCTCATTGCTCGCCCTGCTCGGATCGGGCGTACTCGTAGCAGCCGTGCTTTATGGCATCGTGCCCGGTATCGTTAAAGTCGGCGGCTGGTTCGAACTGCTGTTTGTCAACGGACTCGGCATGTCGTTCAACTCCGGCGTCGTTGTCTATATCATTCTGCTCGCCGCCGCCCTTATCTGGGGTGTGTACGAAAGCTACACCGAAAAGAGCAGACTCCGCATGGCCATCTCATTCATTCTGACCATCGCCCTGCTGGGTATTCCATTCTACGGACACGGCGTAAGCAGCATCCTTATCGGTGTCGTAGTGATCGCAATTCTTGGCATCTACCTTGCTCCGCAAGTACAGGAAAAGATCAAAGAGAAATGGCGCATCTCCGCCCGTACCATGAATACGGCATTGCTGTGCACCATGATGATCGTGATCGGTTATTCCTCTTATGCACTGATCGTGATCCGTTCTACCGCCAACACACCGATGGACCAGAACTCTCCGGAAGATATCTTCACGCTGGGCGAATACCTCGGCCGTGAACAATACGGAACCCGTCCTCTCTTCTACGGTCCTGCTTTCTCCTCGAAAGTGGCACTCGACGTGAAAGACGGATACTGCGTCCCCCGCCAGTCACAGACGGGAAGTAAATACGTCCGCAAAGAAAAAACCTCACCGGACGAAAAAGACTCATACATCGAACTGCCGGGACGTATCGAATACGAATACGCGCAAAATATGCTTTTCCCCCGTATGTACAGCTCCGCGCACTCCTCACTCTACAAGCAGTGGGTAGACATCAAGGGACATGACGTCCCATACGACCAATGCGGCGAAATGGTGATGGTGAACGTACCGAACCAATGGGAAAACATCAAGTTCTTCTTCTCCTACCAGCTCAACTTCATGTACTGGCGCTACTTTATGTGGAACTTTGCCGGACGGCAGAACGACATTCAGAGCAGCGGAGAAATAGAACACGGTAACTGGATCACCGGAATCCCGTTTATCGACAATCTGCTGGTGGGCAACCAGGAATTGCTTCCGCAGGACCTCAAAAACAACAAAGGACACAACGTATTCTACTGCCTGCCGCTGCTGCTCGGCCTGATCGGACTCTTCTGGCAAGCATACCACAGCCAGCGGGGTATCCAGCAATTCTGGGTGGTGTTCTTCCTGTTCTTTATGACAGGTATCGCCATCGTGCTCTACCTCAACCAGACACCTGCGCAGCCGCGTGAACGTGACTATGCGTATGCCGGTTCGTTCTACGCCTTCGCCATCTGGGTAGGTATGGGAGTCGCAGGTATCATCCGTATGTTACGCGATTACTGCAAGATGAAAGAAGTTCCGGCTGCCGCTCTCGCATCAGTACTCTGTCTGCTTGTCCCCATCCAAATGGCCGGACAGACATGGGACGACCACGACCGTAGCGGACGCTTTGTTGCCCGTGACTTCGGTCAGAACTATCTGATGACCTTGCAGGAAGAAGGAAATCCGATCATCTTCACCAATGGTGACAACGATACTTTCCCGTTGTGGTACAATCAGGAGACAGAAGGTTTCCGTACAGATGCACGTACCTGTAACCTCAGTTACCTGCAAACCGACTGGTACATCGACCAGATGAAACGTCCCGCCTACGACTCTCCGTCACTCCCGATCACTTGGGACCGTGTGGAATACGTCGAAGGCCAGAACGAATACATCCCCATCCGTCCGGAAGTAAAGAAGAATATCGACCAGATGTATGCACAGGCAGACAGCGCGCTCGAAAACGGAAATCCGGAAGCGATGAACGAACTGAAAGAACAGTTCGGAGAAAACCCGTATGAACTGAAGAATATCCTCAAATACTGGGTTCGTTCGGATAAGGAAGGGCTGCGCGTCATCCCTACCGACAGCATCGTAATGAAGATCGACAAGGAAGCTGTCCGCCGTTCCGGCATGAAAATACCGGAAGCGCTGGGCGACTCCATCCCCGAATACATGACCATCTTGCTGAGAGACGCCAACGGCAACCCGAAACGCGCCCTCTACAAGAGCGAACTGATGATGCTCGAAATGCTTGCCAACGCCAACTGGGAACGTCCCATCTACATGGCTATCACCGTAGGCAGTGAAAACCACCTCGGCATGGACAACCACTTCACGCAGGAAGGTCTGGCATACCGCTTCACTCCGTTCGATACGGACAAGCTGAACAGCAAGATCGACAGCGAAAAGATGTACGACAACCTGATGAACAAGTTCAAGTTCGGCGGCATCGAGAAACCGGGCATCTACATCGACGAAAACGTAATGCGTATGTGCTACACACACCGGCGCATCTTCACACAGCTCGTAGGACAGCTCATCAAAGAAGGCAAAAAAGACAAGGCACTCGCCGCACTCGACTACGCCGAGAAGATGATCCCGTCATACAACGTACCGTATGACTGGGCAAACGGCGCCTTCCAAATGGCGGAAGCCTACTACCAGCTGGGACAAAACGAAAAAGCGAACAAGATCATCGACGAACTTGCCAACAAGTCTCTCGAATACATGATCTGGTATCTCAGCCTGACTGATTACCAACTTTCCATCGCCAGCGAAAACTTCATGTACAACGCAGGACTGCTTGACGCAGAAGTACGCCTGATGGAGAAATACAAATCAGAAGAATTGGCTAAACATTACTCGGAACAACTCGACCAGCTATACAATGAGTACGTTGCGAGAATGAAAGGGAAATAAAAACTAAGTAATAAGTATTAAGTAATAAGTAATAAGCTGCGCCATAAGCCGCACGGTTATTACTTATTACTTATTACCTGTTACTTATTAATAAAGACTCTTATGTTTATAGAACAACCACCTTGGTTCTTCCGAGCGCTGTATCCACAAGCCATCTTCCGGATGGACCCAAACGAACGGGCAGTCTACCTGACTTTTGACGACGGCCCTATCCCGGAAGTTACCCCTTGGGTACTGGAGCTACTGAAGAAACACGATATTAAAGCTACCTTCTTCATGGTAGGCGACAATATCCGCAAACACCCGGACGAATACCGGATGGTGGTAGAACACGGACACCGCATCGGCAACCATACTTTCAACCACATCCGCGGCTTTGAATATTCCAATCCGGATTATCTGGCCAACACCAGACGGGTAGACGAAATTATCCACTCGGACTTGTTCCGCCCGCCACATGGGCACATGGGATTCCGGCAATATTACACCCTTCGCCACCATTACCGTATCATCATGTGGGATCTCGTAACCCGCGATTACAGTAAGCGAATGCGCCCGGAACAGGTACTGAACAACGTAAAACGCTACGTACGCAACGGTTCCATCATCACCTTCCACGACTCTCTGAAATCGTGGAACAACGGGAATCTGCAATATGCTCTCCCCCGTGCCATCGAGTTTCTGAAAGCGGAAGGCTATGTGTTCAAGGTATTCTAGCTGCCGGCAAAGAAACATTTTACCTGCCGACAGCAAGTTTTCTAATTACCGATAAGGTTTTCATCCATATCCATTATGAAAAAGCTCCTCTCCTCAGACCGAATTAAAGCCGAAGCACTACGCCTCGGCTTTTCCGCCTGCGGACTGGCGCCTGCCGAAGCTGTGGATGAAACTGTGGCTACCGCCTTCCGTCAATGGCTGGCGGACGGTTGCCAGGCAGAGATGGCGTATATGCAGAATTATGAGGATAAACGGCTCGATCCGCGCTTGTTGGTGGAAGGGGCACGTACGGTGATCAGCGTTGCGCTAAACTATTATCCGGCAAAAAAACTTCCCGAAGGTGAGTATCAGATTGCATGGTATGCCTACGGGAAAGATTATCACGATGTGATGAAGGGGAAATTGAAGGAACTTTTTGAGTTTATAGAAAAAGAAGTTTCATTCTCCGAAGAAACAGACAGTACTATCGCCTCGACAAACAATATCGGCACATATACTGAAAACTACGCCTCAGCACCCCAAGCCCCAGTATCCCAAACCTCCGCTTCTCCGCTTCAAGGCCGCATATTCTGTGATACCGCTCCCATACTCGAACGTTATTGGGCATGGCGTACCGGCTTGGGATGGATAGGAAAGAATACACATCTCATCATTCCTCACGCCGGCTCCTGCTTCTTCTTAGGGGAAATTATTCTTGATAGGGAAGCTGACAATTATGACTCTCCACAACGAAATCAATGCGGTTCGTGTACACGTTGCCTGGATGCCTGCCCGACAAAAGCGCTGGAAGCCCCTTTCAGGCTCAATTCCGAGAGATGTCTTTCTTATCTTACCATTGAGTATCGTGGGGAACTTTCGCTCAATACAGGAAAAAAAATGGGTAATAAAATATATGGCTGTGACGAATGTCTGAAAGCTTGCCCTTGGAATCGCTTTGCCACTCCTTGCCGGACAGCCGAATTTCAACCGTCTCCTTCTTTGCTAAGTATGAAGAAGGATGATTGGCATTCGCTGAGTGAAGAGCAATATAAAACCATTTTCAAAGGTAGCGCAGTGAAAAGGGCTAAGTATAGTGGATTGATGCGTAATATAAAGATTATTAAATAAATATTTAAATATTAAGAGCTACTACCTTACGATAATAGCTCTTAGGATCAATTAATGCAAGTTCTTCTCATAACAAACAGTTAAACCACTATATAAAAATAGTATTTCATGCAAAATATTATTCAGCATATTGCATCAAAATAGCAGGAAAATCAATAGAAAGTCCTGCATAATTTGCAGTAGACGGAACTCTTCCCTTAAATAATCCCATTGACATATATGCATCTGTAATATAAGCTAACGCAACCTGCCCATCATTCATTAATACAGGAGAAAGAATAATTTTTCCCTGTAAATACAAACCATCATCAGTTTTAGTTATTATTGAGCCGTACATCACTCCTCCTTGCCCATCAGACAAAGCATAATTTTGCTGCTGTGGAGTGGTTATAACTAAAGCTCCATCTTGATAGGTGACCGCTAAAACAATCGTTGCTCCCAACAGTCTTGTCATTGGTAGCTGGAATATATAGCCATTACCACCCGGATTTTTAACAATTTGAGTATTTTCCTCTAATGAAAGAACTTGATTAATACCAAATGCTGTAGCAACGACTTTCACAACACCTGTCCATTGTCCCAATAAGTCATCAATATCGTACTGCAATAAAGCATATTCAATTTCACGAATGCCAGTAGTCACTTTTACAATGGCCGAACGAATTTTACCAGTGAGATTCTCTTTTGCAATAAACTTAAATCCATCACTCGTCATTTCATAGGATAACCATTGAGAAGCATCTGCTGGAATAGATACCTGAATAGGCAAATTACTCGACATTTCAACAGGGACCTCCTCTGCAGCATCTGTCAATGTGAAATAGGTAGCATCTCTATTATATTTCCAAATAGCTCCTTCCTGCAGTATGGTTGCTTGCTGCGTACTCACACCATCAGTTAAAACGATTTGTGCGCTACGCCCCGGATAACCTGTATTAGCATCTACAGAAATGGAAACTTTATGATCTGCAACTTCGATTACCTGACACCAATCGGCATTCACCGTAGCCGTGACAGTTCCAGTTGCTGCAAATTCGACAGTTCCAGTGCCACCACTAGCTTTCATATCCAAATCTGATTTTATAATTGTCAATTTTACAGTGGCAGCATCGTCATCTGAAGAACATCCTGCAACAAAAAATAAGCAGAATATTATTAAGTATAAATTCAGTATATTTTTCATAATCTAGTTTTTTATTTATTCCTCAACTTTCATAAAGACCATCTCTCCATACATACGTTCCACCCCTTGAACATATGAACTTTGACTATAATCAGGTGCCGAATAGCGGTCGAAGGCCATATAATCAGCTTTTGCACCACCTACTGCTTCGAATACCCCATCATCCTCAAATGTAAATCCAAACGGAGACTGTTGTACATTTGCCACAAAACCAAACATCAGACCTGCCTGATAACTAATATATGTAGGATAAAATCCCATGGCATAACAATATGTAGTACATCCCAAATAATATCCTGATATATAACCTACCTTTTGAGTCTTAAAGGACATAATTCCTTCACCTCTATCATAATCGAGCACTATATCACCAATTAGTCCCCTGAGAATATAACTCTTATTTTCTACATCCTCCATAATAGATATTGGTAATTCTTCGTCTGTCAAATTATTATCTTTATACATCTTGCAGGTAAGAGTATAATTACCTAGATAATCATTATATTTAATATATCCCTCCGGATAAATTCCTTTCATTTTAACGTTAGTTGCCCCCTCGTCAGTACAAGTAAAAAGCTCGGAGGAAGGGTCCCACACAAAATTTTGCACAGTTACTCCTGCCAGTGAAACTGGTTCCCGGAAACGAAAGCCATCGGTTGTAAAAAGGAAAGGAGATTGCTCTTGTACAATGTTACCACCATCATTATAGGCTATAACAAAAGTATAATTACTTCGCTGCGTCATACCAACTAAATTTCCATCAACCAACAACTGATATTGTATAAAGAAAGCATTCTCTTCTACATCATTCACAGAGTTTATATATGCCTCCCAGTTCAAATCATCCGGAAGCGCATACATTACTATCGTATTTCCATACTTTTTGCCCTGCATTACAATTTTCTCGGCTGAAGCTTCCTTTATAATAAACTCGTAATCTCCTTGCAGGTTGGCATTGGGGTTGGAACCTCCGCCTTGTGGCTTGGCATATGCATGAATAAAAGCATTATAAGTGTCGAATGTAAGCATAGTAGCTTCCTCCGATACAACCTTATAAAGAGAGGAAATAGTCTCATCGCCTTCGTATCCTTGAGATGCCATTGTAACTCGCTGACCATCAAACTTGCACAGAAGAGTTATGCCTCCCAAAGCATAGTCCTGACCTATGTAATATTCCATTCTCCAACCATTAGATGCCGATTCTAATAGCTCACTATATTGCTTCACTTCCTCTGTTGCACGGTTCGCTGAAGAATCATCAAAATAATCCTCTTCCTGGAAAAGACAGGATTGCAAACCAAAGCATACAAGAGCCATCAACAAATAAATCATTATATTCTTTTTCATAATCTTCCTGTTTTATTCAATAGTACTTAAATCCAGCTCCGGAATTTCTTGCTGACGCCTTAACACAATCTCACGCAAATCATCTAAATTAATACCCCAAGTTTCAAGCATATAATTGTATACAATAGTAAACTTCTGATTAATAATAGCCGCTCCGGCAGTTCCGGCAACCTTCAGCATATTATCCCAGTAAGCCTGATCGTGAGTAACATACATGGCGATATTCTCTACAAAATCTTCTCTTGCCTCACTCATCGCATATGCCGTCACAAATCCTTCCGGCCATGCATCCGCATCCTCTCGCAAATATGAATTTCCATTTTCAGCAACATAGAAATACCAGTCGGAACCAACATATTTTCCTTCGGTAATGCGATCAAACGATGGGTCATAATTACGCTTCTGATGCAGGATATGTGCAAATTCATGGTGCATCGTCTTAAAGTAATACTCATTCAAAACTTCGATATCGACATTCTCAAAGTCCAGACTGTTCACTTCGTACAATGTTATCTTCTTTCCTCCCTCGGCAGTACCCAACACCTTCGTACCACTGCTATCATAAGCCGGAGAACCTATCAAGTGAAAAGTTTTTGGCACATAAGACCGAAGAAAAGCCGGTCCGGCAAGTTCAGTATATGCCTCCATCCATACATGCTTGATAATCTTGGCCAAAGCAACCGATTTATCGTAATCCGCCGGTACCAGATTATATTTGTGATCACTTTCAATATCTTGCATACGATACTTGAAATCAACGTTATACGGATATGTATAATTAGCAAGCAACCATTCATCAAAACCATTATGTTCCATTGGCTCTGTTGAAAAAATACTATGCTTGGTGTCAATATCATCGCCATTATTACAGGCTCCCCAAAGAATGGGCAAAACAGCCGTTAGTATATAAATATAATATTTCTTCATATTATTTCCTCCTTTTAATTTTCAGTACGTGGATTGGGTTGCATTCCTGCCAGAACTACACTCTTAGGAATTTGCATAGCACGTCTTGCGTCATTTACCGGCATTTCATCTGTTACGACTATATTGTTATTAGCAATAGAACGGCGATAGATAACAATTCCATAACGTTTAATATCCGGCCAGCGCAGACCTTCGTGCAAAGTAGCAATACGTCTCATATGCAGAATGCAGTGAATAAAGTTCTCCTGTATACCTGATTCAATAGTAAAATCAGGCTGAAGCTTTTTCTTGGGAGTCGGATTTTGTGTCGGATTGTAATAATCCATCTTATCATAATACTCATTTATCATCCCCGGAGTTAAAGTTTGCTTATTAGAAGTATATGCTTTCTCCCATGTAGTAAGATCTGCAGCAGCCATTGGATAGTTCTTTTTCAGCGTATAAGCCTCAGCCCTGCAAAGCAAAGTCTCGTCTGTAGAGAAAATCACAGGCATATAATACAGGTAGTCACCAGCATAATAACCGCCCTTTCTCAACATACTGCATTCATAGCCCGATGTTGTAAAAGGCTGCATATACATGCGGTCAGGGATACCCCATAATCCGGAAGAACGTGATGTTTCGTAAGAAGCAATTAACTTATTATGTAGATAACGTTTTCCTGTCATGTAATTACTCAGAATAATACCCCAGTTAGATACGGTACTACCTATCAACAAGTTAGCCTTACTTGTAGAAGCAATATATGCGTCGGGCTGTACATTATCATTAGCAGAGAGTTTTCCCAACGCTTCCCAATCCCGTAATTCGGCAGCAGGATCACTTCCCAACACACGATCTGCATATTTTATCACCTCATCACAATTAGAAAAGTCAGGCTTCATATAATAAAGATAGAAACGTGCAGCAAAAGCATATGCAGCTTTCCTTGTGAAATGATATTTCGGCACAGAATAACTATCATCGGAAATAAGAGCCATACCATCTAATAAGTCCTTCTCAATCTTCTCATAAGTCTCCTGCAAAGTACCCCGCCCGTATTGTGGTTGCACAGTTGTTTCAACTTTAGTCATATAAGGAATACCTAATTCCTGTGATGCATGAGTATTATAAGCATTACAAAAAATATTTGCTAATACAAAATGATTGTACGCCCGACAAACAAGAGCCTCTCCTCGCTGCGGCATCAACGATTCCGGATTTCCCCGTTTCTCAATCTCTTCCAAAGCCATGTTAGCAGAAGCAATAGCTATATAATGGGTTTCCCAAAGATTTGTAGGCGTATCCTGATATTCTTCCTGGGTATCTTTCCAGTTATAGCACTCTTCCTCAGATAACTTATAATAAGAATATCTGGCACTGTTATCGTCGGTATTATCACTATAAAGTTCAAACAGTTCATTCGCAGATCCTTCCGGATAAGCAGAAACAAGCATTTTAGCTATTTTTTGCTCAGAATTCAGCTCCGTCCGGTTATCTGGTAATTCGTCAAGAAAATCATTACAAGAGCTACCGACAATAGCAAGCGTTGCGATGAACAATGGAATATATAATTGATTTCGTCTCATCTTTAATCTTTTTTTTTATTATTAAAATCATTCTCTTACAATCCTAAACGCAGAGTTAATGTAAACTGACGTGGCACCGGTGAAGCTACACCACCAGTATTAAAGAATTCAGGATCTTGACCATTCAATTTCTTATCTGCATAAATAAGGAATAAATTAGTTGCCTGTAACTTCAAAGAAAGATTGGAAATCTTCGCAGCAGAAATCCAGCTCTTAGGAAACTCATAAGAAAGTGAGATTTCTTTCATACGGATAAAATCACCTTTTGCAATTCGCTCTGTAGAATAATTGTAAGCATTGTAAGCTTTATACAATGTTCGGTTTGCTTCATATTGCGGATTACTCAAGATTGCAGGAATATTAGTCTTTGCCTCATCCCCAGAAAGCGTCCAACGATTCTTGAATTCACGAGGCATAGCACTCAAATCGGAATATTTATAATTAAAATATGGATTCAAACGAACAACATTACCAAATGAATAAGTCATGAATACATTGAGTTTAAACCCTTTATATGCAAAAACGTTACCGAAACTACCAGTTATTGTAGGATCTGTCGGACCTTCATATTTCAAATAATCTAACTTCTCACGTTCCTGGAAATTAATATCAGTCGATGTTATATTTCCATTGATATCGAACATAGGAATACCTTTTTCATCCAAACCTGCAAAAGGAATGGAGAAAAGCCCGCGCACAGGATATCCTTCACGTGCAAATCCATTTCCCGAAACAAGTTCCATCATACGAGTACGTCCTCGCAAATCAGTAACTTCATTCTTAGCATGAGAAAAAATAAAATCAGAATTCCATGAGAAGTCTTTCGTTTTAATATTGCTGGTTGAAAGGGTAAATTCAATACCATGTGACTTCATTGTAGCTACATTGGCATATTTATAAATAGTACCTCCCACTCCTTGTGTTGGAATCAACCCAATCAGGTCATAGTTATTGCGCGTGTACCAGTCAGCTGAAAGATTAATGCGATTATTAATAAAACCTACATCCACTCCTATATTCAATTCATGCTTCTTTTCATACGTTAATTCACTATTTTCCAAATCCACTATATGAAGACCCGTTTCTTGAATATCAGTGAAAGGACGATAAGGTGAATAACTCTTAATAATAGCTTGTGAATTTGTTACATCAGCCGGACCACGATCAGCTGTCAATGAGTAAGATGCCTTAAATGTCAAATTTGAAAGCGTTGGTTGAAGTGATTGGAAGAATTTCTCTTCATGAACATTCCACGCTGCAGAAAGATTCCACGTTGGCAGCCAACGAGCAGAACGGCTACGCCCCATTCTATTAGTTCCTTCATAGCGGAAAGTACCATTCAGCGTATAACGTCCGTCATACGAATAAGTAGCATTTGCAAATGTAGCTACACTCCGATATCTAGTATGCCCCATAGAATAATACTTTTCTCCAGTCTCAATACCTTTCTTAAAGTACTGATAAACATATGATGGAATCTCACCCATAGAATATTGCATACCCCATCCTTGGAATGAAGAGTTAGAGCGTTGAAGATCATTTACTTCCATTCCTGCAAAAAGATTAGTTATATGCTTTTCTGCAAATAGATGATTCCATGATACAGTACCACGGAAATCCAGTCCCAACATCTTACGATCTTGACGCTGATAAATACCTCCTTCAGGAAGAATCGAAATAGGTAATGCATATGGGTTATCTGGATTCTTATACAACCAGTCGTTTTCATCACGAATAGTAGCATCGTCCAACCCCGTACGATAAGCAATTGCTTGATTAGAATCATCCATTATATTATGTTCTTGTGATGATGATTGATAACGCACAGCACCCAGCGCACTGACTTCTAGGCCCTGCAACACCTTCCATTTCAACTCCCCCTGGAACTTTACATCAACAACATTCAACTCAATAAAATTATTGTCCAATTCACGGAGAATATTAAATGGAGCATAATTAGCCACATAATCTGTATTAGGATCTAATGTACGTGAAGTATTCAGTGCGTATGAATAGGGGTTGATATCAAAATCACGTGTAACCTGACCTGCCGCAACGTCCAATGATGAGTTCATGGTACCTGGTGCATTCTGTTTACGGTAAGAAGCACTTGATATCAAGTTTATGCTTAGGTTCTTTAAGATATTATAAGTCGTATTCAAATTGGCTGTATAACGTTTCACTTCACTCTGCTTATACCATCCCGGATCAAGCATGGCACTCAATGACGCATAAAAAGATGATTTATCAGAACCTGAAGTAATACTTACAGAGTGATTCTGTGAAATATTATTTGAGAATAATACATCAAACCAGTCGGTATTACGCATTTCGGCTTCGGTCAAATAAGCATTACGTGCTTCTAAAGTATTCATCAGCCCAAATTGACCATTCGTTTCATTAAACTGGTCGATCAGTTTATACATACGTCCGTACACACCTGAATTCTTTGCACGAAATAAATCAGCACTATTCAACCAACCTTTTTGCTCCAATTCTTTATATATTCCCATTTGCTCCTGAGAATTCATAATATTGAACTCTTTGTATGAGGGCACCATACGCGTAGTAAACTCACCCGTATAATTAATTTTGCTGACTCCAGCTTTACCTTTCTTTGTAGTAACAACAATTACACCTGCCATTGCACGTGCACCATAGATTGAGGTTGCTGAACCGTCTTTCAAAATCTGAAAGCTCTCAATATCATCGGAATTTAAACCAGCAATAGCCGAACTAATCAGAGTTTCAGCATCACCAGAAGATAAATCATCAGGTCCCACATCAATAGCATCTTCCATAATAACTCCATCCACCACCCATAATGGTTTGGAGCTACCATAAATGGAGGTAGCACCACGTACACGAATTTTAGGAGCAGTACCAAACGTACCGGATACGTTCTGGACTGACACACCCGCAGCACGCCCTTCAAGTCCACGGCTAATATCAGGGAGACCATCCAATTTTACATTATCAGCTGTTAATTGTTGAGTTGCACCAGTAAAAAGGCGTTTGTCCATTTTTTGCATGCCGGTTACCACTACTTCCTCCAGAACTTCTGCATCTGGTTTCATCAGAATTCTTATCGTTCCTGCTTTTATGGGGACCTCCTGAGTTTTCAATCCGATATAGCTAATCTTCAAAGTTCTAGCAGAACTTGGTACATCGTTTATGGTAAACTTACCATCGATATCGGTGACTGTTCCCATCGTTGTACCTTTCACTAATACGGATGCTCCCACAACAGGCTGATCATCTTCTTCAGAAATGACGACACCTGTCACCTTTTTAGGTGTTTGGGCAATCACTAGACCTATGCTTGCCAGCAAGCAGGCCAATAACAGCATTAATTTTCTTTTCATAAACACTCTTTATTATTATAAGAATTAGTAAGTCGCTTATTTTCGCTTAGTGCTATTTTGCAAATATAAGCACATATTTATAAATACAAAACAATTATTCAAAATAAATTTGAAAACTATTGTAAATACATTATGATAGTTATGAATATAAATACATATCATCAAACTATCATAATGTCATATTTCTGTCAGTATATGCAAATTTAGCCTTGTTTAAATAATCATTATGTCATCTAAACACTCCCTTTTTATCTTTAACTAAGCCTTGAATAATATAAAATTTATATTAGATATAAATAATTAGTATGAAAATAGGTTATAGGAGAATATGATACAATTATGTGTTACGTAAAAAAGAGAAAATAAAATAAGTTCTGCTAGAACTTTGAAAATTAGCTACATTGGAATGAAAACTCAGGAGATTCCTATCAAAACAGGAACAATAAGAATTCTGATGAAACCAGATGCAGAAGTTCTGGAGGAAGTAGTGGTAACCGGTATGCAAAAAATGGACAAGCGCCTTTTCACGGGAGCTGCAACAAAACTTGATGCAGAAGGCGTAAAACTTAATGGTATGGCAGATATCAGCCGTGGTCTTGAAGGCCGTGCTGCGGGTGTGTCAGTCCAGAATGTATCCGGTACATTTGGTACAGCTCCCAAAATCCGCGTTCGCGGTGCTACCTCCATTTATGGTAGCTCCAAACCATTATGGGTAGTGGATGGAGTTATTATGGAAGACGCTGTAGAAGTCAGCGCTGATCAACTATCTTCAGGCGATGCTGAAACTCTAATTAGTTCGGCTATTGCTGGTCTGAACGCAGATGATATTGAAAGCTTTCAGATTTTGAAAGACGGCTCAGCAACCTCAATCTATGGCGCACGTGCAATGGCAGGTGTAATCGTTGTTACTACAAAGAAAGGTAAAGCTGGAGTCAGTAGAATAAGCTATACCGGTGAATTTACTACCCGTTTAGTACCAAGCTACAATGACTTTAACATCATGAACTCGCAAGATCAGATGGGAGTATACAAAGAAATGCAACAGAAAGGCTGGTTAAATTTCGCTGAAACCTCCCGAACTGCAGAAAGTGGTGTATACGGAAAGATGTATCAGTTAATTAACACATACGATCCTACTACCGGACAATATGCGTTATTAAATACTGACGAAGCTAAAAATGCCTATCTACGTGAAGCTGAAATGAGAAATACCGATTGGTTTGACACACTTTTCTCTCCCAGTCTAAGTCAGAATCATTCTGTAAGTCTTAGCTCTGGTACAGAAAAGTCATCGTTCTATGCTTCTTTAAGTGCTATGCACGATCCGGGATGGTACAAGCAAAGTGGAGTTGATCGCTATACAGCCAACTTAAATATGAATCATAATATCTTAAAGAACCTAAGCATAAACTTGATATCAAGTGCTTCTTATCGTAAGCAAAAAGCACCGGGAACTTTAGGACAAGACATTGACCTAGTAAACGGTCAGGTAAAACGTGAATTTGACATCAACCCCTATTCATATGCATTGAATACTTCACGTACATTAGACCCAAACACTTATTACACCAGCAACTATGCTGATTTCAACATTCTGAACGAACTGGACAACAATTACATGGAACTGAACATTGCAGATTTAAAGTTCCAAGGCGAGTTGAAATGGAAACCAATTACCGGATTAGAGCTAAGCGCTTTGGGAGCCGTGAAGTATCAATCAACTTCACAGGAGCACAACATTAAAGACCAGTCAAACCAGGCATCGGCTTATCGTGCAGGTCTAGATGACAAGACAATTATGGACCGCAATCCATTTCTTTATAAGAACCCAGATAATCCATATGCACTACCGATCTCTATCTTACCGGAAGGTGGTATTTATCAACGTAGAGACTATAAGATGCTAGGTTACGACTTCCGAGCTACAGCTAGTTGGAACCACGTATTTAATGATATACATATCACTAACTTCTTTGCAGGAACAGAAATCAACTCTACAGACCGATCAAAGAATTACTATCAAGGGTGGGGTATGCAATACTCAATGGGCGAAATACCCTACTATGTATATGAATTCTTCAAAAAAGGTATCGAAGACGGCAATAATTACTACTCATTGAGTCAGACCCGTAGCCGTAGTGCCGCCTTCTTCGCCAATGCTACCTACTCTTATAAAGGTCGTTATACTGTGAATGGAACAGCCCGCTACGAAGGTACCAACCGTATGGGTAAGAGCCGCTCGGCACGTTGGTTACCTACATGGAACGTATCAGGAGCATGGAATGCCCACGAAGAAAAATTCTTCAGCAATTTAACTTCTGTTCTTTCACACTTTACACTGAAAGCATCTTATTCGTTAACAGCCGACCGCGGTCCGGCAGACGTAACGAACTCACAGGCTATTATAACCAGCTATAGTCCTTATCGACCATTTACTTCTATCCAGGAGTCCGGATTGTATATTAAGGAACTAGAAAATAGCGAATTAACTTATGAAAAGAAGCACGAGTTGAATATTGGTGCCGACATGGGCTTCTTGAATAACCGCATTAATTTAGCTGTAGACTGGTACAAACGTAACAACTACGACTTGATTGGTATCGTTAATACACAAGGCGCAGGTGGACAGATCCTGAAGTATGCAAATATCGCTTCAATGAAATCACATGGTATTGAATTCACTTTATCAACCAAGAATATTAAAACAAAAGATTTCAACTGGAACACCGACTTTATATTCTCTAATGCAAAAAATGAAGTCACTGATTTGAAACAAAATGCGAATGTGATGGAGCTTATTTCCGGTAATGGATTCGCTAAACAAGGCTATCCGGTTCGTGGGCTATTCTCTATCCCATTTGTAGGTCTCGACAAAGATGGTATTCCAGTCATTATAAATGAAAAGGGCGAAGCGACTAGTACCGATATAAATTTCCAGGAACGCCAAAATACTGGTTTCCTGAAGTATGAAGGTCCGACTGATCCTACCATTACAGGTAGTTTGGGTAATATGTTCTCATACAAAGGTTTCCGTTTGAATTTATTTATCACTTATTCATTTGGAAATGTTATCCGTTTAAATCCCGTATTCAAAGCATATTATTCGGATCTAACGGCAATGACTCGTGAATTTAAAAATCGATGGACACTCCCCGGAGACGAAGCAAAGACTAATGTTCCTGCTATTTTGAGCAAACGTATGTACGACAGCAATGAAGACTTGAAGTATGCCTACAACGCTTACAATTATTCAACAGAACGCATTGCAAAGGGGGATTTTATCCGTCTGAAAGAAATCTCACTGGCTTATGACTTCCCCAAAGCATGGATCAACCCATTGAAGTTAACAGACCTCTCGCTGAAAGTCCAAGCCACCAACCTTTTCTTAATCTATGCGGATGATAAGCTAAATGGTCAGGACCCGGAATTCTTTAATGCAGGTGGTGTTGCCTCACCGGTTCCCCGCCAATTTACTATTACTTTAAGACTGGGGTTATAATTTAAAATAAGAACGAATATGAAGAAATACATAATAATGGCCAGTGTGGCCGCGCTCGCAATAGGGCTCTCATCGTGTTCTAATTTCTTAGATGAGCTTCCCGACAATCGTACCGAGCTGAATGAAAACAATGTTGGCAAAATATTACTTTCCGCCTATCCTACTACAGCAATCTGTGAGATGGGGGAAATGTCATCAGACAATACTGATGCTTATCCGAATCGCTTTTCTTCTTTCAACCGTTTGCAAGAAGATCTCTATAAGTGGGCAGACTCTGCAGAACAAGATCAGGACTCTCCCCATGCACTTTGGGAATCTTGCTATATGGCAATCTCTGCCTGCAACGAGGTTTTGAAAGTGATTGAAGACGCAGGAAATCCAGCTTCTCTTAGCGCTGAAAAGGGAGAAGCCCTAGTATGTCGCGCCTATGCTCATTTTTTACTTGCCAATATATTTTGTAACGCTTATAGCAGCCAAGCAAGTTCAGACTTGGGTATCCCCTACATGAAAACGATAGAGACAACCGTAAGCCCTGATTATCAACGCGGAACTCTAGAGGAGGTATACCAAAATATTGAGAAAGATCTATTGGAAGGTCTAGATCTGGTTACTGATATTTATGCAGTCCCCAAATATCACTTTACAAAGAAAGCAGCTCAAGCTTTTGCTGCACGCTTTTACTTGTACTATGTAAAATCGGATAAATCCAATTATACTAAGGTGATCGATTACGCAACAAAAGTATTAGGAAGCAATCCAGCCACCTCTGTACGCGACTGGAAATCTTTGGGTGCACTAGACATAAATGGCAGTGTTCAGCCAAATGCTTATGTAGATGCAACGAATGGCGCTAACTTATTATTGGTCAGTGCAGGTTCTTATTGGGGATATGTTCATGCACCTTATGGACTAGGCGAAAGATACGCCCATGGACCGAAAGTAGGCAATGAGACATGCAATTCTGTTGGTCCTTGGGGAAGTGACTATTACATGGGTGTTTGGAGCAACTCAAGTGCACTGCCGACCAAAATCGTTGTTATGAAAATAACTCAATATAAAGAAGTGGTTGACGCAGTAGCCGGAACAATCAACGGACACATGATCAATGCAGCATTTACTACAGATGAAACATTACTCTGTCGTGCAGAAGCTTATGCGATGAAAGAAATGTATCCACAGGCAATTGCTGATTTAAATATATGGCGAGAAGCATACACACGTTCTACTACCCCGCTTACCACAGAATCTATAAACGATTTCTACGGAAGCATGGAATATTACACTCCTACTGAATCTACAGTTAAGAAAAAATTGAATCCCGACTTTACTATAACAAATGAAACACAGGAAAATGTAATCCACTGCATACTTCATGCACGACGTTTAACAACTTTACATGAAGGGTTACGCTGGCAGGATATTAAACGCTACGGTATTACTATCTATCGTCGTTTAATGAATGATAATGGTACTATTACCGTCACAGATAAGCTGGAACCCAATGATCCTCGTCGAGCAATACAGATACCGAGCGATGTTATTTCAGCCGGATTAAAACCAAACCCTAGAACTAAATAAAAATCGATAAGTTATGAAAAAATATATAATATATACATTGATCGTTACTATAGCCGTTTTTTTAGGCTCATGTAATAAAGATGATATTGATACCAAACGCAGTATATTTGATCCTACTGAAGTTTATGAGCCCAACGAGTTTGACAAATGGCTACTTGACAACTATGTTTACACTTATAATATCCAGGTGAAATATCGTCTGGATGACAATGAAACGGATGTAGAATATCATCTGGTTCCAGCCAAGTATGACAACGCAATTACATTGGCTAAGATTGTAAAATTTGTATGGATGGAAGCTTATGACGAAATATGGGGAATTGACATGACCCGTACGTATGTCCCTAAACTACTCCAATTCATTGGAAATGTTGCTTATACCGAGTCAGGTATGATCCTCGGACAAGCCGAAGGAGGAATGAAAGTAACCCTGTTTCGTGTAAATGAAATAGATAAAAACAATCTCAGTGTAGCTCAATTAAATGAGTACTATTTCAAGACAATGCATCATGAATTTACACATATTCTTAATCAGAAAAAAGCCTATGATACATCATACGATCGTATATCGGAATCCGACTACGTAGGTTCAAGCTGGTATAGGGTATCTGAGTCGGTTGCTCTGCAAAAAGGATTTATCTCTCCTTATGCAATGGACCGTGCTACGGAAGATTTTGCGGAGATGGTTGCTATTTATGTCACCAATGACGCTAGTACTTGGGAAGATATGCTAGCAAGTGCCGGCACAACAGGAAGACCGATCATAGAAAAGAAATTTGAGATTGTATTTGATTACATGCTCAATTCCTGGGGACTTGATTTAGACAAATTGCGCGAAATTGTTTTGCGCCGGCAAAGTGAAATTACCGAATTAGATTTAAGTACGCTTTAATAATTGTAGGATATGAGAAAGATTAAAATATATGGCTTACTGACTTGCGTTTGCCTGATGATGCAATCGTGTCTGTTTAATGAAGATGATATCTTTGATGAATCTTCTGCACAACGGGCTATAGCCTCCGTCAACGAATGTCAGGAGATTTTAAAGGGCGCAGCCAATGGGTGGTTACTCGAGTATTATACAGGAGAAGACGGAGAATATGGTGGCTTCAATGTTTTGGCACGATTTGATGGCAATAATGTAATTATGGCTGCAGATTTCGCTACAGATAATTACGAAATTGGAGAAGAATCTACTTCCTTGTATAAAGTTGAATCATACCAGGGAACAGAATTAAGTTTTGATTCATACAATGAATTAATTCACGAATTCTGTGAACCGAGTGGTTATAATTCACCAGGATATGCCGGAGATTATGAGTTCGTCTTCAGAAGCGTTTCAAAAGAAAAGATCGTACTGACTGGGAAAAAACATGGAGTAACGTTGATCATGACACCTCTGCCTGCTGAAACAAATTGGCAAGAGAAACTGACCAATATTGCCAATGTCGTTTCACAGGCTTCATATGTAACCTATAAGTTAATTGTGAATGGTCAGGAAATAACTAAAATGGGACAGGAAGAGCATGCCTTCTCAGTTACCAAAGTAGACGAAACCGGTGAAACAACCGTAAGTCTATATCCGTTCATATATACAGAGGAAGGCATTAAAATGTATGAACCATTAGTAGTTAATGGAGTAGAAATAAACAACTTCAAATGGGATAATGAAAACCTTACATATATTTGTACAGATACAGGTGTAGATGCAAAAATAGAATTCTATTGTCCGGAAGGATATCTCAACTATTTAGGCAACTATATACTACAATTAGCAAATGGGCAACGTATACAACTTGAGCTCAAACAAAAAATGATAGGAAAATCATTTGCAATGAATTTTGCTTTGAGTGGTACTCCTATTGAATTTGTCTATAACTATAATATGACAACAGACTGTATTGATGTACCTTCTCAGACAGTTGGCGTATATCAAGGTTACAACGTATTATTATATCCAGGAATTCCCGGAGGCAATTTCTATGCAGATGACTCAGCTGTATTCCAAGGACGTATTGCAAATACAGATCCGCTTACAATTAAGTTCACTTATGTAAACAATCCTATTTGCACCCTTATGTTGCTGGTATATCAAAAAACAGACGGTTGGTATGGATTCTCTACAATGTTCCAAGATGTAACATTGATAAAAGTTGATTAATTAACAAACAGCATATTATGAAGAAAATAACAAGCATATTTGCATTATTATTATGCGTATTCGTCTTCTCATGTAGTAACGACGACGATAAAGAAACATCTTCTTTGCAGATTGTTAGCTCAAATGTCACATTTGAATCTGCTGGAGGAACCGGTACAATAAAAGTTAACGCAATAAGTGAAATTACTGCTACCTCCAATAAAGATTGGTGTACCGTAAGCGTGAATGGAGATATTATAAATGTTTCTGTCATTGAAAATAATGATATGTCCGGACGTACGGCAGCAGTAACCATAACAGATGGTGAAGCATCCACTTTGGTTCCTGTTTCACAGGGTGGCTGTGTTATTCTGTATAATAAATCAGAATTGGGGCATGCTTTTACTTATGCCGGTGGTTCTGCTACAGTATCTTTCTCAACCACAGCATCTTATTCAATAGAAGTACCCGCCGAAGCCCAAAGTTGGTTATCATACACACTTGACGAAGAAAACAGAACTATAACATTTAATGTTGCTGCGAGTGCTGATAAAACCCCACGAGGAGCGGCAGTTAAAGTTACCGCAGGTAAAAAAACGATTTACTATCATCTTGGAGAGTATGAATTGAAAGACATCGCAGGCAAATGGAGAGTATCCTTTGTTGATGGAGATGATAGTACTCTAGCTGGAGAAATAGAAGTAGTTCAGGATGAAGAGGAACCTACCATCTTCTACTTGTCAGGTATTTCCAATTTCTTTGACCTACCGTTAATCTATAATGGAGAGGCCTTACTCACAATGGGAGGTCTTAATTTAGGAACATACGCTGGGAGATATAACATCTATACAGTAACATTGTCTGAAGGTGGATATGTCAGTTGGGATATGTCAACGCAATATGTTGCTTATCCGTCATCCATCAATGGCAAATTTGCATTGGTATTTGGTGATAATGGTTCCTGGGATGGAGACGTAGTCAATGGCATTGCCTACTGGGCATTCTCCGGTGCTGCGGGAACAGGAAGTGCAGGATGGTTGGAGAAATTCAACGCTCTTACACTAAGCAAATAAGACGGCAAGCGTGCTTAGCTAAGTCTGTCTCTCTAACATGTATAAGATTTAGCTTTACATTAATTATTCATATAAAGGGTGTTCAACATTGGACACCCTTTACATTATCCTTTTCCATATAAAAAGCAATACAAAAGATGATGTTATTATTAAATTAATTCGTATCTTTCGGACACACAAAAAAGTTAAACCAACAATCACACATATGAAAATGATTCTTTTCCGACTAATATGTTTAAAGACATGCCTACTATTAATCCCTGTACTTTACGCACAAAACAACTATCGTCCGGGATTTATCATCACTGTTCAGAAAGACACAATATATGGAGAAATCGACTACCGTACAGATAAGATGAATGCTAAACGCTGCGTCTTTCAATCACAAGGTAATGATACCGAACCAGTAACCTATCATCCTTTCGAAATCTTGGGATACCGTTTTACAGACGACGGTAAATACTATGTCTCCAAGAACATAGAATTGAAATACGGTGTCTCTACCCCCGTCTTTCTCGAATATTTGCTACAAGGAATGAAAAGCTTGTACTACTATGAGACAGAAGATAACATACCAATCTATTTTGTTGAAGATAATAATACCCTTGTAAAAATAGATGCGCCCAAACTGTCCAAGCAGGCTACCAATATACAGTTTAAAGGCCAGACTGACCGATATATTCCCCTTCTTCATTACGCATTCAAAGACTGCCCAAGCCTGGCTCCCCAAATAGACCGGGCCCGTTTCAGCCGAAAGGAGATAATAAAAATCACAAAAGAATATCATTATGCAATGTGTACCAGCAATGAAGATTGCATTGAATTTGAAGCAAAAGAAGATAAACGTTCAATACAGTTAGATATAACTCCTTATGTAGGAGTTATTCAATATAATGTACCATCGGGTAGTCCGATCGGGCTCTATAGCTCACCCGAACTATCTTACCTGGCAGGAGTCACTTTAGCTATCAGCAATAGACGGTGGATGAGTTCGCTCAGTGGTTGTTTTGATGTGTCTTTTTCCCGCATAACATCCTCTACAAGATCATTGAATAATGAAAATTCATCCACTATATTTAAACATAGCGGAACAATGTTTTCGGGTAAGTTAGGAATACGCTATACCTATCCGAAAGGAATGGCGCGACCATTTGTTGAGCTTGGAGCAGACTTCAGTGGAATGATCAATGCCAAGATAAAGATAAATGATAAGAGCGAGAGATGGCTGGATGGTGTCTACCCTGGCTATTACGCCAATGCGGGAGTAAACTTCAAACTTTCGCGGAAAAACAAACAAATGATATGCATACGCGCTCAATTCAAAGGCTTAAGAGACATGATGGAAAAATCAGCCCTCGTTAATGGATGGTCAGGAGTGATAGGATATACATTTTAAGTACTGCATTATTCGTTTATATAGTACTCACACTAGGAAATCTCTTATAAAACCGTTTTTCTTGTTATACCCATATTCTACCCGACAATAAAACTCCCCTTATTTCAGCCTTTCGAATGAAATAAGGAGAGCCTTATATAACTGGGTTATCAGCTATTAATACTTGACTTCTCAGGTATTAATAACTGACGCGACAAGTATTAATACCTGAGAAGTCAGATATTAAGACCTGTCGTGACATATTAGAATGCTTGTACCAGAGTTTATTAACTACCGTCTTAGTAAGTCACCGTCAACGGTGTACGCACCTTCTGCGCATACTCAGCCATATACGCATTCCACGCATCAACCGTCTTGATAGCAGCCTTATCCCAGGCAGAACCCCAGTAATAAGTATATTCCGAGCCCGGTTCATACTCGCTGATTGCCAATACATGACCGTCAGCTCCACCGCGCAGCTCCTTCTTCTCCTTTTCCGGGAAAAGAACCGTCTTTGCCTCTTTTACCAGTGAAGGAAATGCAGCGCCGATAAATATCTTACCGTTACCCCCGCTTCTGTCGGTTGTAGGGTCTACATAGGTGATATAGCCGTTTGCAGCGTCTGCTGTAACCACACCGTCCGGTTCACGAAGAACGATTCCGGTAGTCACAGCCATCGCTTCTTTCAGATTAGTATACGAAACAACGGTTTTATTCAGGTAAGAACCAGCATCCAATGTGATGACACGCGTTTCCACCACGTTAGAATCGCCACGAACAGTCAACGGATTAAATTCCAGCTTCACTGTGAAACGCAGCGGGCCATTATCAAGGATTTCCTGTGTCCGATAGCAATAAGGATAGATAATCGTATCACCCGCCATCAGAGCGGCTGTACCGCAGCCCAGCGTAGGACCTACGGCATAACAATCCATTCCGTAGCCGTGGTCAATGTGATAAGAGATGGCATTTTGCAGTTCGGCAGCCGCTTTAGGGTCTGTCTTTTTCAGTTCGGCAATTCTGGCACGCTTTTCCTTATCCAGTTCTTCAGCGTAAAGGCTTTCAAGAATCGGTTCCGTAGTGTTATACTTCGTAAAGAGGTCGTAGCCGAAACCACGTTCACCACGCTTCTGCAAGGCAGGGCCATAGGCACGGTATCCGCCCAGGTCATTCTCCCATGCCACGTCGTCCAGACGTTCGGGATAATAGCGGCCGCAGGCAATTACATTATACGGGTCGGGAGTACCGGATTGGATAGTATAAGTGGCTGTGCCATTTGCTTTCACCGTAGCCGGGAAAACCACTTTCTCGTCATACGTCACTTGATAAGGTACTTGCTGACCATCTTCACCAAGCACTACGATCTGGGCCGTATCAGCCAGCTGCAGCTTGGCTGTAACGTCACTCATCGGAACTTCAACCATTTCACCTGTGCGCTCCAGCGCCAGAGGATTGGTTACTGTAACCGTCATTGACTGCTTGCTGTCAGCACAAGAGGCAAAACCCATCAGGGCAATAGCAGCCAGAATAAATATCTTCTTCATATTATACACAACAAATAAGGGGATAGAATCAGGTAAAAAAACGAAAGGGGATAAATGTAAACCGTAAACTATTCAACAGAAAAACGATAAGGTGACAGGCGGTAAAGAATCTCCTTACCACCCTATCACCTTATAATAATCTCTTGTTATCGTTATTTCGGCTGTTTTCCGATATAAGCCAGGATACCACCGTCTACGTAAAGAACATGGCCGTTAACAGCGTTAGAAGCCTCAGAAGCCAGGAATACGGCAGGACCAGTCAGTTCTTCCGGATCCAACCAACGACCGGCAGGAGTCTTGGCGCAGATGAATGAATCGAACGGGTGACGGCTTCCGTCTGCTTGTTTCTCACGAAGAGGAGCAGTTTGCGGAGTAGCGATATAACCCGGGCCGATGCCGTTACACTGAATGTTGTATTCACCATATTCAGAGCAGATATTGCGGGTCAGCATCTTCAGACCACCTTTGGCAGCAGCGTAAGCCGATACAGTTTCACGACCCAGCTCAGACATCATAGAACAGATGTTGATGATTTTACCGGCACGCTTCTTCATCATGGCAGGCAACACAGCCTTAGAAACGATGAACGGAGCGTTCAAGTCGATATCAATCACACGACGGAAGTCAGCAGCTTCCATTTCGTGCATAGGAACACGGCGGATAATACCAGCGTTATTAACAAGGATATCAATCGTACCTACTTCTTTCTCGATAGTAGCAACCATTGCCTGAACAGCCGGTTCGTCTGTTACGTCGCATACATAACCGTGAGCTTTAATTCCCTTTTCAGCATAGGCAGCCATGCCTTTGTCTACCAACTCCTGGTTGATGTCGTTAAAACATACAGTAGCGCCTTGTTCTGCGTAAGCAGAAGCAATTGCAAAACCGATACCGTAAGAAGCACCTGTAACGAGAGCTACTTTACCTTTCAAAGAAAAATTCAAATACTGATTCATAATTTTTTGTTATTAAATGATGAAAACTATTGTAGTTGTTTATTTTAAATCTGTAATTAATGAGAAGTCCTGATCGCCATAATCGAGGTTTTCACCGCCCATACCCCAGATAAAGGTATAGTTGTGGGTAGCCGCAGCCGAGTGGATCGACCATTCGGGAGACAGAACAGCCTGATCGCCCTTCATCCATACGTGACGAGTTTCGTCCACCTCACCCATAAAGTGGCAGATAGCGTGCTCTTCGGGGATTTCGAAGTAGAAGTAAGCTTCCATACGACGGCTGTGCACGTGGGCAGGCATCGTGTTCCATACGCTTCCCGGAGCAAGTTCCGTCATACCCATCTGCAGCTGACAGGTAGGCAATACCTGATTGACCAGCATCTTATTGATGTTACGGTGGTTGGAACCTTCCAACGAGCCCATTTCAGCCACTACGGCATCCGCTTTCGTCACTTTACGGTCGGGATAGTTGCGGTGTGCGGTCAGTGAGTTGAAATAGAATTTGGCAGGATTGGAAGCGTCCTTGCTTTCGAACGTCACCACACGGTCGCCCGAACCAAGGTAGAGGGCTTCTTTATAGTCAAGTTCGAAAACCGCATCTCCGGCCTTCACTACGCCCGGTCCGCCTACATTGTAAATACCCATTTCACGACGGGTCAGGAAGAACGGAGCCTTCAGCGGGTCGATCGCTTCGAGTGTCAGCACCTCTCCTACCGGAAGCGCGCCGCCTACAACCATACGGTCGTACATGGAGTACACCATATTCACTTCGTTGGGAACAAATATCTTTTCGATTAAGAAATCGCGACGGATTCTTGCAGTATCATAACTTTTTGCATCCTCGGGATGCGCAGCATAGCGAATTTCATAGTTCGTTTTCATACCTTATTTATTTATAGTTATTGAATAAGCTCTCTTTCTCAAATGCACATCGTTTACGTACACGATGCAAAAATAGTAAAAGAAAACGGGTTAACCTTGCAATTTTGTTCCAATTATCCACCAAAAATGTCCAGAATTGATGCAATGTACATCTTTTTAACGAACTATAATACGTTTTGAAGGAGTTTGACGACTATTTTCAATGATACAAAACGATATAAAAAAAGGAAGCTCCAATAATCAATGATTATCAGAGCTTCCTTTTGGTTGTCCTACCAAGGCTATAATTGTTGCTTTTTATAGTGATTAACTGATACTTTGTGATAACTCATCCTATATTTTGATTATTCTATTGTGATACCATAACATATCACAATGATTCATAGACTTTCGTTAATATGGGCTCTGGATTGGGCTCTTATAGAAATAATCATTATTATAAAGATTATCGCTATAAACCAATAAACAATAATAATATAATAGTTCAGGAAATAATTAATCATCATAATTTCCTTGTCTAATACATTTGTTTTTGATATTATAGGTTGCTATTATAATAATAAGGTAATATGATATTTTTTAGAAAAGCTCAAATTAGTGCAGTTTTATGCAATGCTATAACATTATGATAGGGCTGCAAACATATATAGACTATCACCAAGTACTGTACAAAGCGATAATTATAAGACTAATAGTCCAACAACCAATCATAAAAAAAACTAAGAGATAATATTCTTAAGGCTTTCTTCCTATCGGGAGACCCAAAGAGAGCCCATATAAATGATGCTATACTACTATGATACTCATATTATCAACTAATCATTTCCATACTCATATATGGCACTCTTGGCACTTCGGCACTCTAGGCATGCGAGCCCTCGCTAAGATTGCCCTTGTGAGAGTCCGACAGTGCCATCAAGTGCCACACAGTGCCTATAAAGAGTAATAAAAGAGCGCATTGGGCTTTGAGTACCATCGGAGACCATACAGAATCCTTGCTCACTACATAACACGCTGTCTTGCCTCAATATACAGGAATATGACAAAAATAATGACAAATAGTCTCAATTTATGACAAATCGTCATATTCTTTCTACTTCTTTCACAAATCACTTTTACCCCAAAATACAAGAAATAGCTTTCGGAACGATTTTTGAAAGAATATGGATACAACTCTTTAATTATCAATCCATATATGAGAAGACTGATTAAGACTTTCTACTCTACCAACAAGGTAAAGTTTTCCTTAAAGAATCCTGCATTGGAGATTTCCACTATCAGAGTACGCACAAATATCAATGGAGAGAGGTTTTCGTATTATCTTCCTGCGAAGTATAAACTAAATCGCTCATGTTGGGACAGTGAGGCTGGACGAGCCATTGAAGATGCCAAAAAGAATCCACAATTAAAAGGCAACCCACAGTTACAGCTTATTATGCGTAATATCAATAGAGAGATTGAAAAGACCAATAACGCTTTGATTATGATATTGGAGTTATGCCAAGCGCACGGAGTAACTCCAACTGTGGAACAAGTGCGTACAGAATTGAAAAAGGAACTTTTAGGGGAAGAGCCAGAAGAGCAGGAAGAAGAAAAAACAGATAAACCCTTAATCACAGATTTCTTTGAACTGGCAAACTATTATATTGAGCAATGTGAAAGCCAAGCAATACTGAATCAGAAAGGGGAGAAATTCGCCAAAGGCTCAATCTATAACCACAAAGCAGCTTTAAAAATCGTAAAGGAGTTTTGCGAGTATGCCAATATCAACAAACTGGCATTTGAGGATGTAGATGTTTATTTCTATGCCGCTTTCTTAAAGTATATGACCACCGAAGCCGAACACGACAGGGGAAAATATAAAACCAACGGTATAGGCAAGATTATTAAGAGCATTAAAGTGTTTGCTAGATTTGCTCACGAAAACGGCTATACACTTAATGACAGCTACCGCAAATTCAAGGTATTCCGTGAAGAAGTGGAAACCGTTTATCTAAATGAGACCGAACTTAATGCAATATATCAGCTTAAACTTCCTGAGAATTTGGCAGAGGTAAGAGATGCGTTCCTTGTGAGCTGTTATACAGGGTTACGGTATGGAGATATGGCTCGTTTGGAACAAAAACATTTCCATGAAAGTACGGGTACTGTTGAGATTGATACTCAAAAAACTAAGGAAAGAGTGGTTATCCCTATTCATCCAAGAGTGAGAGAAATTTTCGAGAAATACAATCAGGCGATGCCTAAGGTACAATGCAACCAAGCTACTAATAGAAACTTGAAGACCATTTGCAAAGCTGCAAATATAACAGGGCTAATCACCCGAACCGAAACAATTGGCGGTAAACGTAAAGAGGTGACTTATCACAAATACGAGTTGGTCAGTTCTCACACCGCAAGACGGTCGTTTGCTACCAATGCATATAAAAGTGGTATGCCCACCCTTTCAATAATGAAGCTAACAGGACACCGAACAGAGACTTCTTTTATGAAGTATATTCGTATCGGTAAAGAAGAAAATGCAGAAATATTAAGTAATTACGATTTTTTCAAATAAGAATAACCATGAAAAATGATAAGAAATCAGTAACTAATTTGCTTGATGAGATACTGGGTCCCGAATACAATAATACCCAATATATTTTTAGAAAAATAGAAGATCAAACAGCCTTTCTTAATGAGGTAGATTATCAAACAGTTGTAAATGTCGAAGTAGACCCTATTGATGAATTTATATGGTGGTTAGATATTTCTGCAACTTGCCTTAAAGGATATAATCAATATAATATAGGGTATAGCAGCGTACCATGTTTAAAAGACATGCTTGCTAAATATTGTCGGGGAACATCTTCCCTATATAATTATATTAAAAACAATACAAAGGGAAAAATTGCATTATTTGAGGGGCTTGCATATTTCAATATATTCTATTTTAAAGGAGTAGTGAATGGAGTGAATGCCGTCATAAATGGACAAAGAGTTTACTCTAATATATTTCAGCACCTTGAAAATGAAAAGAACAGCAGCGTGATGCAACATGAAATATATCCTTATATTGAAGTTGTTAGTTCTGAAAATATCTATTTTGAGTTACTAGAAGAATCAAGATATAAAAAATTGTATATCAAAGCTTTAAATACAAGCACAGACTGGTGGAAGCTGCCCATTGTTTATGAGCGCTTGAAATTAATACACAACTCTGTTATAGAAATAAAATGCGAAGATCCAGAATTAAACAAATGGAAATCTTTATTACTTGCTTACATACCAGAAGCGATAAAAACAAAATTTGAGCCCTCAAATGAAGAGGGTGAAGATCATGCTAGTGAAGAAAACAAATCAGATTATTTAACAGCATTTGAAACTATCTTAGGATTCTACTATCTAACTAAACTTAGAGGTCAAGCATTAAAAAACATAGTATCAACTTATAGTAAGATTAGTTTATCATCACTTGAGAGCCCCGAAAAAAAATTGAATAAATTGAATAGTAATAAAATGAGTGATAATGAAAAAAGACCATTTGCTAAATCACTTGAAAAGATAAAAAAGCTATTTGAAAATAACTCACCCAATAAAAAGCTTGCCGATATTATCCTAGAGATTAATAAAGATATTGATTCTATGAAGACAGATTAAGCACTACACGTCATATTTCAATTTCCAAATAAGGGTAACCCTAGAGATTTTCTGGGGTTACCCTTTCAATTTTTATTCCAATTATTCTCCGACCTTTGCACTATAATTTAAAAAATGAACATGATGAAAAGACATTTTTTTATCACAGATGACACCTTGATTGCAAAGGTTGATTTGCTAGAGCAGACGATGAAGACAGCTCTCAGCAAAATAGAAGTAAAAAAGGAGAAGAGATCCCCTAAGTATTTAACCCGCAAAGAAGTGGCTGATATGCTTAGATGCAGCTACTCAACCGTCCACCGTCTTATAAACAGAGGAGTACTCCCCTGCCGAAAGGTCGGTCGTAAGTCCTTGTTCCTACTTAGTGATGTAGAAAACGTTATATTAACTTTAAACATTTAACTAGTATGGAGAAGAATCATACATTTCCTTCGCAAGTATTTCCCTCAAAGATTGAATGTTTTATTAATGAAGCCAACCAGTGCTACAATTTTTCGAAAGAGTTTTTTTCTCTTGCAATATTGGTATCCTGCTCTGCTGCTATGGGATACAGCGTAACCATACGATTCAATGACGAGTTTATTGAACCTGCTATCATTTTTGCCATAATAATAGGTAAGCCGAATACGGGGAAAACGCATCCTCTTAAATATGCACTCGGACCCATAATAAAAAAAGACGAGGAAATATTTCAAGAGTACAAACAGGCAAACAGAGAATATAAACAAAAGCAAAAGGAGGATGAATCATCAGATAGCCCAGTACCTCAACTAAGTAAAATCATTATTAAAGACTTCACCATAGAAGCTTTATGCTCTCAATTAAAAAATAGTCCAAGAGGAGTGCTTCTATACATGGACGAGATTATGGGCTGGCTTCGAAACATGGGCAAATATACTGGTGGGTCGGATATTACCAACTACTTAGGTATTTGGAGCAAAGAAGCCATATCAGTGGATCGTAAAACGTCAGAACCTATAAGAATCCCTAGTCCGTTTCTTTCTATCATCGGTGGAATCCAAACAGGGATTCTTTCAGAATTAATAACGAAAGACCTTTTACACTGTGGCTTTTTGGACAGGTTTCTATTTGCAATGCCTAAGGATGCTAAAATAACCGAATGGACAAATATGAATGTTTCAGAGGAATTGAAAGAATACTATTATCAATTTATTGAAAACTTATTTGCCATTCCTTTAGAGAAAATCGGGGATAACACAACATCTACCATGCTTGATTTATCTCCCGAAGCGAAAGAACGCATTATTTCATGGCGCAATAGTACCCATAAAAATACCCTTCAAGAAAACGAAGGAGAAACCTATGTTGGGGCATACGGGAAAATAGATATTTACGTCCTCCGCTTTGCACTTATTCTGCAAATGATGTATTATGCTGCTGGAGAAGATAGTATGAATAGTGTAGGTATAAGAGCTGTTGAGGGAGCTATTTGCTTGGCTAACTATTTCATGCAGGAAGCAAAAAATGTGCATGAACTAGTATTTGCCAAAGATGTACGTCAGGAGATGAGCGAGGATAAACGCAAGTTTTATGAAGCACTTCCTCCCCTGTTCAAATTAAAAGAAGGGGTTGATTTAGGGATAAAAATGGGGCTGACGTATGATACTGCAAAGAAATTTATCTCTAAGAAGAAAGAATACTTTGAACGTGAAGCAAAAGGAAGTGGTATTTACAAAAAAATCTTCATAGGAGATGAAGAGTAATAGTTATCAACACTCCCTCGAACCAAGTGGTGATGGGAGGGAGTATCACCTCTGCCCACAATGTAACCATAAAACATTCACCTTGTATATTAATAACGATACAGGAGAACATATCGCCCCCTACGTAGGGAGATGTGAAAGAATTAACAGTTGTCGCTATCACTACCCACCACACCAATATTTTAACTCATTAAAAAAAAAGAATATGGAAAATAATGAAAATGTAAAAAAGGAAGAAACCTACATCATCAAAGAAGAAAAAGTAATGATACGGTACAGTGGAGAAAAAGAATATACCCTTTGTTCTTTATTCTGTTTTTTTGCTTCTGTTTTTGGTCGCCAATCAACCTTGCAGGCTTTTCAGAAATATGAAGTACGTGTGACAAAGAGATTCCGAGATGGCATTAAGTACGGAACGGCATTTGTTCAAAGAGCCATAGACGGAACAATCAGACAAGTTAAGGAAATGGCTTACAAGCTTTCGGATGGTAAACGAATAAAGGATAATGAAACTGCGTTTGTCTTGGACTTTACAACACGCTGCTATGTTGCTGACAATAGCAAAAGCAAGATATACCAAGCTGGGAAAAGTTTGATGAAAGACTATGATTTCAGAAATAAGCAATGTTTCTTTGGGGAACATTTATTAGCCGATGCACCTCGAAAGGCTATTGCAATAGTGGAATCTGAAAAGACTGCACTTATTGGAGATATATGCCTGCCTGATTATACTTGGCTTGCTACTGGTGGTATAAACGGCTGCAAATGGCTAACAGAGGAGGTATATCAGGTTTTAAAAGAAACAAACCTTCCTATTATCTTATTTCCCGATTTAAACGCCATAGATGATTGGAAAGCAAAGGCAGAAATGTTAATGCTGGCAGGTTTGGATATATCTGTTTTTGATTGGGAAAATGAAGCAGCAGTAACCGAGGAAGACAGAAAAAAGGGACTGGATATTGGCGACTACTTGATTCGCTACTGGAAAGAAAAATACCCAGAAGCAGGGGAAAAAATAGAAGAAATAAAATACAAAAAGGCTAATATCCCTCAATTATCTGGTATGTTGTCCGCTTTATCCACTCCCAAACAGCCCAATATCATCAATCATGAAGATTTAGGAATAGAAATGGATTTGGATGAAGTAGATAGCCTGTTGAAGAAAAAGGATAAGCCTGTGGCTGCTCCACAAATAAAAGAAGCGTCTTTAGATAATATAATCTCTGATATACAGTAATACTAAAAAAATGGGGCAACTTTCTTTGCAGAAGTTGCCCCATTTTCTTAGAACATACTCAATATTATGCCATTCAACTCATTTTCCGCTTTTTGGTCATAATTCAAAGTCGACAAATGTCCTTCAAGTTCATCAAAGCCATTTGTCTTTTCAATAATAGACAGCAATACCCTTAAATCATAAAAATCAGTCTCTTTACGCTGAATATTAGCAGTATTAATATATCTGTCAAACTTGGAAGAAAACAGGTATAATGGAGACATTACACCAATTCCGTTTAAAAAAGATGCAAACTTTGTATTGGTACAATCATAATCTATCAGTATATCAGTCTCTATCTTAACTTTATCTAATTCTAAGGAGACCATATAGCTGAAATTGCTCTCTACGCTAATCCCGAATCTGCGCCCCACCTCCTTAACGAACCTGTTCCTTTTCTTATTGGCAAACGAAGTCCAAAAATCAAGGTCATTATCCGATCTGTTTCTCCAAAAGCGAACAGAATAATAGTTACACAATAAATCTATGGCTGTTCCACCTATAAGATACAAGCCGTATCGGGAAGCCATTTCTACAATCTCCGTATCGTATGGAGTATATTGTTGGAATAATGGTCGTGTATTGTTCATTGGTTGATAAGGTCAGGGTTGATAAGCAGGTAACCGTCTAAGTTTTGGCTATCGCCCGTATATAGGTAATCTCCTATAATATCCCATACCAAACCCGAACCTACAACCGATTGGAATAAGCTCGACAGATTATAGACATCTTCCAATGTAAGCCTGCAATCTTCTTTTCCTACAAACAACAATTTACATTTCTCATTAGGCTCTATTTTGATTAGATTTTTCGTGATTGGACAGATAATCTCATTAGTCAGATTGGTATAATCAAGCGACAAGGTACTATTACCCTCCTTGCTTATTATCTTGAATTTGAATATTTTCCTTTGCATGGGATTTTTTGCGACAAAGGTAGATTTGTGGTTACGACAGTTTTAGACGTAGGTACAGAAAAAGAGCCACTACTCTATAATTAGAATAATGGCTCTATGAATATGAATCAGTATGACTTATTCATCTAAATTATCAAAACTTGAGCATTCTACATTAAATTTTAAACGTACAATTCCTGTATTTCCATTCCTGTTTTTGGCAACAATTATTTCTACCTTACCATGCAAGTCATTACCATTTTCATCACTATAAATTCTATAATATTCTGGACGGTAAATAAAACATATCACATCTGCATCTTCCTCAATGGTATTACCACGTAAATCTCTTAGTTTAGGACGTTTACCCTCTATTCCATCACAATCTTCTGCGCCACGATTCAGTTGGCTGAATGCTATAATCGGAATATTCAAATCTTTAGCCAAAGTTTCTAACTCACGTATAATACAAGCTGTTTCTTCAGATCTATTTGAAAATTGTAATCCTGAAGCGTTCATTAGTTGGATATAATCAACAATAATCAGTTTTATTTGAAAATCACTAACCAAGCGGATTGCTTTGTGGTATAATTCGTGTATGGACAATGAGGGAGAGTCATCAAGGTAGATAGGAGCAATATCCATTTGCTTTTCAGCAGCTTCAAGTCTGCGTTTTTCTTCTTCGTTTAAAGCATCCGTATAGCCATTGTCGTAAACCATTATTTTTGCTTCATTCACTTTGCTTAATGCCCTACGGAATCTGTCAATTACCTGTTTACTAGACATTTCAAGAGAAAAGAAGGCAGTAGGTATTCTATCCTTTACTGCTATCTCTCTTAATAGAGACATTCCAAAGGCTGTCTTTCCCATAGCGGGGCGAGAAGCAATTACAATCAAGTTGCCATTCTCCCAACCATGCGTTATTTTATCTAATTCAATAAACCCCGATTTTACACTTGGTTTTTGAGTATCTTTAAACTCATCGACTCCTAAACATTTCATAGTATTTCGACTTTTTGTTATTAATCTGTAATGTTATTACTCAGGCTACGACATTTTTTGACGTGACCTTTGATTATTTACAAAAAAACCGCCACAGTTGAAGCATTGCAGCAGTTTCTTTATAAAATGGGACTATTTCTTGTTTTTCAAGAAACTCAAGTCGGGTTCATGGTAACGGCTTGATTTCAGTATCTTACCGTCCTCACGATAGATAGGTTTCCCGTTTTCGTCCAACTTGCTCATATTACTTTCATGCACAGCATCGAAGATACGTTCAAATTCATCTTGTAAACCGTGAGAAACAACTGTACCCAACAAAGTATAAGCTATATCGGCTAACTCTTTGGCAACAGCTTGCAGGCGTGCATTCTCTGTATCTCCTGTGATTGCATATTCTTCTGCATATTCATCAACTTCTTCTTTCATCACACGCATACGAAGTTCGTGCAGTTCTTGAGGAATACGCAAAGTTGGCAGTTCGTTCATATACAAGCCGAAAGACTTATGAAATTCTTCTAATTGTGTGATTTGCTTTCTCATAACCTTAGTTTATCTGTATTATGTTGGTGATAGGATTAGACGTTGATTCCGTAATTTCTACATTACCGTCTATATCAATCGTTCCGATAACAGATTGACTTGTACTATATTGAAACCCTGCAAAATATAATAAATCAGAGCCATCCATTGTATAAATGGAACGGAAATCAATGCCTTTGCTCGACAAGTCCAATGCTTTGGTACTATAATCTTCCAATGCTATAATATCTAATTTGTCCACAGATTTTCGTGCGTATAGAGCATTGGTCGTTACATAAGTGGAATAATGCTTAGTGAAGAATCCGCTTAAATCAACAGAAAGCTGTGATAAAGACTTGTTAGCCAACATATATTCATAAGTATCATAACCTATATTGATTAACATTGTGTTTCTCCGTTCGTTCCACTTTGTTTGTATAAGTTCATGCTCTGATGAATGGTAACAGGGAATATGAGCCATGATTTCTCCTTGAATTTCGGGCTTTTCGCTTACTTTGCAAACCATTAATTGGTTTTCATTCTCCCACAATCCTGTTGCTGTCAGATATAAATTTTCATTATCTCTTGATACAAAAGCATTTCCATGTGTTGCATCAGAAATAAGATTGGTAATAATAAACTGTTGTGTACCGTATGACGGACGAATATATCTGTAATCATAGAAGCACATTCCTTTATTGTTCACAATAAAGGGAGCTTTGGGCACTGAAGCCCGTGCATATATTTCCAATTTCAAATTTGCTATATCTTGTGTATGGATTTTGAATAGACTCATTCCAACAGCATTATCTACGACAAAAATATTTCCTTGTTTGTCCGTTACTGCGCTTTCTCCATTTAAAGACCTATCTAAGTCATATATGGCTTCCGTAGTTTTGTCAATTAAGTAAGAGTACCCTCCTTCTATCGTTGGATCAATAAGTATGTTTCCGTCCTCATCAAACGAGGGTTTATAATTTATAGGTATTTCTGTGTTTATCATCATGTATTTTGTATTGATATTCCATATCTTAGGGTTACCACTTATTTTAATCGTATCCCCCTTGTTGTCAATCCACGATAATTCCATGTCTCTACCATCTTTCTTAATCTGCCGATATTCCGCAGAGGAAGAGCGAGTATTAGCTCCACTTGTATAGATATACTTAGCATCTTTGATATTCAACCCCACAATATCACCATGCTGTGACGGTTGGGGTAGTTCATTATCATTACTGCAAGATACAAGAAAAAAGGCTGTACAAGCAGCCAATAAGTACTTCAATTTCATAATGCTATTTTTTAATATTATTAGTAATTCTATCTGATAATTCTTTCAATCCTATATCATCTAAGCTTTTCAACTTAGCTTCTTTCCCTATCAGAAGAGGGTGTTTAGGATAGCCTTTCGTGGTAGCTCCGTAGGCTTTAAAATGATAATTTCCACTAAATAGGCTGATTATACCTTGTATGTTCTTATCTTCATTTCCGAATAACAGATCAGACAAGTATGCCCGTTTTGTATCGTCAATAATTGAACCCCAAGCGCACCACACGTCTGCGTGTTCAACAGTAGATAAGAAATCTTTTATAGCTGCAAGATTACGCAAATGAATCTCCATGCTGTAAGTGCCATCTGTATCCATATTGTTAGGATTGGTCGCTCTTTGAGGGTAAACATTCAGCATATACCATGCACCATATTCACCGCTTCTTTTCGCATAATCCTGCACTCTTCTTAGAGTCGGATCAAGGAAGTTCGGCATTGCCATACTAGGATTGATGCCAATACAAATCAATGTATTTCGTTTGTCTGCATCGAATTGTTCACCTAACATATAGCGAACATCTGTAAGTTCACAATCATATTTTCTACGATATTCTTCCGAAACATCATAATCATAAATCCAACCGTCTTTTACTATTTTCTTACCCATAATCTTATAATTTTTCGCCAACCGCTTATTATTACTAAGCGCAAAGATAAATCTTTTTTCCAACTTTACAAGCTAGAAAACAAGGTTTTATGAAGTCAAAGGTTGATTCATTCGTCATTAATAAGATTCGGGAGAAGCGAAATGAGCTTGGTATATCACAGCGTGGACTTGCTGCGATATTGGAATGTTCGCCCAGTTTTATAGGACAGGTAGAGAGCAACAAATTTGACATAAAATACAGCGTACATCAAGTTTTTCTTATCGCACAATTCTTTGATTGTTCCCCTGCCGACTTCTTTCCTCCTATCAATGCCAATCTTCAATAGCTGCAAAACTAAGATTAGAGGTACGACGTTTTAAGTCGGTGGTCTCGCTTGTTTTATCATATTCTTCATTTTAGAGCAAAAAAATAACCGTTACAGTAATTGCAACGGTTGAATTAATATTATCAGGATTACTCTGCTTCGTTATATTGAGACAGGGTTTGAGCGACCCTTCCCTTTATCTTTTCCCGTAAAGACACTGGAGACAAAACTTCAATATGCTCTCCATAACTCATTATCTTGTTTTCCAATTCGGGGTTAATAATCAAATATAAGGTTACTATACCCTCACTAACTACCTGCGAGGAGTGAATAGGTAATGATTGAATATAAGGCAACATCAAGGGAGATACCCACAACCTAACCTCTTCAATTGGCGCATCAGGGTTATCATTGGGCTCATAGACCAATCCATATACATTGTTGAATCTCTCTGCAATTCGCTGTAATTCCGACTCACGCTGAAACTGCTCATCCGATACCTGTATATGATGCAATCTATCCAGTCCAAATGTACGGAAAGCCTTTATATTCTGACAATAAGCAAATAAGTACCACATTCCCTCAAACTCTTTCAACAAATATGGTTCTACTGTGTATGGCTTCTGTTCTCCCGTCCTATAATTGGAATGAGAAAAGCTTATCGTTAGCCTGCTCTGCGTGGCTTGTAAGAGTATCCCAATATTCTCTACTCCTTTAGCGTGGGGATTAGGACTAACGGACAGATATTTCAATAAGTTCTGTTTGTCTTTCATGCTGGACAGTATAATATCAGAACTTTCTGCCAATCCGAGAAAATATAATAACTTGTCCAACCCCAAAGTGCACTCTTCGTCAATGTAATAACCGTTCTTCTTGCTATCATAAACCACTTCTATATCGAAGTTAGTACGTATATCTGCCATATCACGCTGCAAAGTACGTAGAGTAATGACTATATCATGCTGTTCCAAGTATCCCAACAAGATTGCAGCACTCGGATAATCATTGTGCATGATTCTGCGGATAATCAAATAATCTCTTCTTATGGTATTCTTTGTATTCATATAGTATTAATTATCAAGAATCGTTCCTCGTTACAATGATATGACGAGTTGTCATATTCGATAGAGCGAGCTTACAGATCGACAAATATAAGGAAATAGCTATGACAACTATTGTCATAACAAGAAAATATCATGAGCAAATCACTTAAAAATAGACTTGACAAGCTGTCATAATCAATATATTGGGCTCTGCATGGTCTCCGATTGGGCTCAGAGCCCAATGCCTCTCTTATTAGCGCCCGACACACTCTCTTATTGCTCTTTATAGGCACTGTGTGGCACTTGATGGCACTGTCGGACTCTCACAAGGGCAATCTTAGCGAGGGCTCGCATACTTAGAGTGCCGAAGTGCCAAGAGTGCCATATACGGAATTAGGAGTATGAGATAGGGGTAAGTTTATTGGGAATAGTATCACAAGCTGTCACAGAGAAGCGTTACAGTGGGCTCTCTTCTGGTCTCCCGAAAAACAAGAAAGCCCTAAGATATTATTTCTTAGGGCTTTTCTTTGATTAGTTGTTGTCCTACCAAGATTCGAACTTAGACAAACAGAACCAAAAACTGTTGTGCTACCATTACACCATAGGACAAACATATGCGCTTTCTGTTAAAAAGCGGTGCAAAGATAGAGGTTTGCAAGCAAACCTCCAAATATTTCGATTACTTTTTTACTTTGCCACCTTGCAAATCGCTGATTTTTACTTCGCGATCAGCAGAAAATAGTTCTTTTTACCACGCTGAACAAGCAGATATTTCCCGTCAAGCAGATCGGCAGTCGTAATAACCTGGTCAAAAGCTTCCAGTTTCTCTTTATTCAATGATACGCCACCGCCCTGAACCAACTTACGCATTTCACCTTTCGAAGCAAATACAGCCGCATTATCGACAAACAGATCAACAGCCTTCACTCCTTCCGCCAAGGCGTCACGAGAGATTTCAAACTGGGGTACGCCTTCGAATACAGCCAGCAACGTATCTTCGTCCAACTTGCGCAATGACTCGGAAGTAGCGTTACCGAACAGGATATTAGACGCATCTACCGCTGCATTGTAATCTTCTTCGGAGTGAACCATGATAGTCACTTCCTTGGCCAGACGTTTTTGCAAAGCACGCAAGTGCGGAGCCTGCTGGTGCTCGGCCACTAATGCTTCGATTTCTTCCTTCTCGATCGAAGTGAAAATCTTGATATAGCGTTCTGCATCAAAGTCGCTTACGTTCAGCCAGAACTGGTAGAACTTATAGGGAGAAGTATAACGAGGGTCCAGCCAGATATTTCCAGATTCAGTTTTACCAAACTTACCACCGTCAGCTTTTGTGATCAGCGGGCAAGTCAGCGCGAACACCTCTCCCCCATTAGTACGGCGGATCAGTTCTGCTCCGGTAGTGATATTGCCCCACTGGTCGGAACCGCCCATCTGAAGTTTACATCCCTTTGTTTCATACAGATGAAGGAAATCGTAGCCTTGAAGCAGCTGATAAGTAAATTCGGTGAATGACAGTCCGTCACGTGCTTCTCCGTTGAGGCGACGCTTTACAGAATCCTTTGCCATCATATAGTTTACAGTGATATGCTTACCTACTTCGCGAACAAAGTCAAGGAAAGAAAACTCTTTCATCCAGTCATAATTGTTCACTAATTCAGCACGGTTAGGCACATCCGACTCGAAGTCGAGGAACTTGGCAAGCTGTTTTTTGATACACGCCTGATTGTGACGCAATGTTTCCTCGTTCAGCAGGTTACGTTCTGCCGATTTTCCGGAAGGGTCTCCAATCATACCTGTAGCGCCACCGATCAGTGCCAACGGCTTATGACCGCAGCGTT
>OLIW01000473.1_pt1 | contig 45655 bp, 45 predicted proteins | sample 1601321 | NCBI WGS metagenome assembly OLIW01 (sample SAMEA2452114, study PRJEB22498) | human gut metagenome
ACGGCAGGTCATCATTAAGAGCCTGCCGTTCCATCTGTTCATAAATTCTTCTTTGCTCAAAACCTCGGGGTGGTTGCCTTTGGCGGGGTCTTGAATCAAAACTTTGTCCTCAGCAACTTTGCCGATAATAAAATAAGTATTGTCTTTGCTTTGAGCGATTGCCGGCAGTGCTGTCTTGTCCAAACGCTCCCACTTGGTTTCGACAAAGCGAGCTTTGAAAGAAAATTCCTTTGCCAGCTGCAACAGCTCATATTCTTCAAAATGCGAATTCTGCCGGTCATATTTATGCTTGATTTGGTCAATAGAAATCGGCTTTTCAAAGAAATTCGCCATAATCGCAAAACAGGCGAGACCCGTATCTATTGTTTGGGGATTTGAATTTTCTTCTATCATAAATTTGCTCACTATCCCGTGGGTTGTAATAATTTTATAGCAAATCCTAATACGAAAGAAAACAAAAAGCAAAGAAAATTTTTTACAAATAGATGTGTTATTTTCATTTTAAAATTAAAACTAATTTTTATCCACAGGCTCCACTAAAGTGTCAGTCTAACTTTTTGATATTTCAAGGAAGAACAATCGTTGAACATTTTAAAAATTAAATTTTTTACTTGCATAATTAAACTTAATAATGGAGAATGAAGGCAAATTAATCCCTTTGGGAGCGATCTGAATGAACTATTATACAAAATGGCCTGACATTGGCTATTATCGTGGACTATCTCCATCAAACATTATTTTAGATGTTTCATTCAGTTTGTCTGCTTCTCAAATTTTGCATTGTTTTTTGAATTATCAAAACCTTTACCGTTTGCTCGGTAAAGGTTTTGTTGTATGGAATCGAAATTTCCGGAGTTGAAAATGAGTAGAATTAAATCGATTATACAGAAGTTATTTCCTCCAGAGCAGAAAACTCTTAACATTTTTAAAGTTGCCTATTTGGTATTGTTTGTCATTTCGTTACCGGAAATCTTTGTATATGTTGGAGGGGAAGCGGTATCTGGGATTTGGAATGCTCTTGCTTGGTTTGCTTTATGGGCTGTTTTTATAGTTTCTATGCTTGCGTTGCCAATGTATTATAAAAGCAAAAAAAGAAATTTAGTTTTCATACCACTACTTATTTTCTTGATATTTTTATATATTATTGCAGTAAAATCACATCGCTATACTGCAGGATTGTTAGATATCTTATATTTTCTTCCAGTTTTGGTTACTTTTATTCTTTGGAATAAAAAATCAGCAAATCCTACTCGTAACTTGATTATATTTTTGGCTGTTCCTTTTTCTCTTATAGCGTTTGATAAAATTGTCGCTTTAGGGTTTCAGCTAAGTTGTCCTTTCACACCCCCTAAAGCTGAATATAATCCGATTTATCTGCCAAAGCGTTTTTTTCATGAGGAAGATGGAAAACTTGTTCCTAACATTCAAGAAATTAATCGGATACCTTCTTTTCATGACTTGCCTGACGTACATCGAGAACATTCTATCCTTGTGTATGATATGTGTGGTTGGGTAAAAGAAAAAATAGCAAAAGAGTTATTAAGAAAAGGAAATATTATCCTGTGTAAAATACGTAAAAGTAACTTAGACATACCAGATTATTTGAAGCCTAAAAAATATTTAAATCCATTATCATTATCAATAGTCATGATTGACAATGAAGGAACAAAAACAACAATAGCAACATTATATTCAAAGCTTTTAATTAAAGGTTATGAAAATGGATGGCTGCGCAAGCCATCATTAAGTTATTGTGGATATGGCAATATATTTATGACGAATAAAGCCCAGTTCAAAAATGAATATGAAAAATATATTAAGTTATCAAATGATGGAGGATAATCAAGCTGTTACATTTTATAACTAGATGACAATAATGAGACATTAAATTTTACACATTTTTAGGAGATACAACATGAGTGAGACTACTTCTTTCAATCCCAGTGATGAATATATTAATGCTTTATTATGTAAGGTAGCTTACGAAGGAGTATCTGTTGGCGATAGTTTTTTAGACTTAGACACGTCAGAATTTTCAGAGACAGAACGTAATTTTTTGCAAAGTAATTTTGAAGTTGTGGATAGTTCAAGTGACTTTCTGAGTGGATTTAAAGCTTGTTGGATAAGAAATAAAGAAACAAATGAGGTAGTTTATGCCATCGCTGGTACCGATGATCTTCCTGGTGGATTGTTTGATTATGGAGATGACTACGATATCTGTAAAAAAGGTATAGCTACAGAACAATTTATTGAAGCATATAACTATTATATGCGGGTAGCCAATGCTCAAGGCTCCGTCATAAACCAGATAGTTGAAGGAAAACCTGAAAGTGGTGCTTATTTGAGAATTCCGGTTTCCGATAATGAGTACAAATATTACACGGTTGAAGAAGTTATCAATTCCCATGAAGGAACAGGATATAGTAATGTCTCTCTTACCGGGCATTCTCTAGGAGGTCATCTTGCGGGACTAATTGGTATGATAACAGGAAATCAAACTACTATTTTTAATGCTCCATCATTTTTTAAAGATCCTGCAGGTAATTACAGTATTCAATATGTGTTTATAAATGAAGACGGAACAGAAACAACCGAAACATTAACTTCTGACTATTTAGGTTTTGTGGAAAAATTCTTCGGTTCAGATTTAAATCAAAATAGCATAACTCATATTTATAATTCCAATAACGTAAATATTATTGCCAATTTAGGGTGGGAATGGGAGCACAACAAAGGTGTTGACTGTTTAAATCAAGCACCGGGATTATTAGAAGCGCACGGAATATCATCATTGTGTGATGCCTACAGAACTTATCTGATAATCAATAACTTTATAACCGAAAGTAATTTGTTTTTTGAAAATAATACCGGTACGGATAGTAAAAATGCCTTTGAAAATATTTATAAATTGTATTGTCTTGAAAATAATTTGGCCTTTACTCCAATCAGTTACAATACTATTGAGTTTCAGGAAAATTATTTAGACCCTCTTGAAGCATGGCTAAAACAAAAAGAGACAGATAATATTGGAATAATGTCAGATTCTTTCAATGGCACTTCATCTCCTGCTGACGTTAACGGAACAGGTGGGGCTGATATCATTTACACAGGTGGCGGAAATGATACAACAAATGCTGGAGCGGGTGCAGATACTGTTTACAGTGGTGATTTTTACAACGAAAATGCAAAAGAATATACAAAAAACGTAAATCTTGGTGCCGGCTCAGATACTTATTACGGTTTAAATGGTTCTGATATTGTTAATGGTGGAACTAGTGTCGATGGTACTGGAGATACCAATAATATCTTTCTCGGCGGTGGTAATGATATTTATCATGGAGGGAATGGAGCAGATATCGTCGATGGTGGTACCGGAAACACTGGGGGAATATTTGAAACAACGACCAGAAGTGTTTCCAGTACAACAAGTGATTTGATGAGAGATAGTACAGATAATAAGAATAAAATCTATCTTGGCGGAGGTAATGATGTATATCAAGGAACAATCGGGCGAGATTTGGTATACGGAGGTACTGGAAATAATCAGATACATTTAGGCCGGGATAGCATAAGTGATGCCTTTTATTCTAGTGCCGGAGCCGGAGAAACAGATACTATTTGGGATTTTGCAAAAGAAGATTATGTTGTTATTACCTCTGGAATATTAAGTCACGAAAACGTTGGAAATGACTTGCATATTCATGCTAAAAACGGAAGTACTGTAATTATTAAGAACTTTACTTTGGCTGAAGATGAGGAATTACCTCAAAGTATAATAGATGATACTCGCATTTTACTTGATACAAGGATTGAAGATACATTAAGAGAACCATTACTTAGAAGTAAGGTTCATGCAGAAAGTCAGGCTTCCCCATTAATTCTTGATTTGGACGGCAACGGTATATCTACAGTCGGAGTTAACCACAATATTTATTTTGACCATGATGGTAATGGTTTTGCGGAAAATACAGGTTGGGTAGGACAAGGAGACGGACTCTTAGTCAGAGATATTAATGGAAACGGCCAAATTGATAATGGTTCGGAACTGTTTGGCGATAATACGTTGCTTTCCGATGGAACCAAAGCTTCTAATGGTTTTGAAGCTCTTAAAGATTTGGATTCCAACCAAGATAATGTTTTCGATGTAAATGATACTGCATTTAACGAGGTTAAGGTTTGGAAAGATACAAATCTTGACGGAAAAGTTAATGATGGTGAATTATTATCATTAGCGGAAGCTGGTATTACCTCTATTAATCTTGACTATCAATCCTTGGGACAAGGCCCAGATGAAAATGGAAATGATCATAAGCAAAATAGTAATTTTAATACATCTTCAGGTTCAGGCATAATTTCTGATGTTTGGTTTGATACAGAACCTTCCAAAACGATATATGAAAGAATCCCTGTGCCTGCAGATATTGCTGCTTTACCAAATTTACAAGGATTTGGTAATGTTGTAAGTTTACATGAAGCTATGGCTCTAGATACAACAGGTGCATTAAAAGATTTAGTTATTGCTTATACACAAGAAACGGAAATTATTGCACGCAAAGAATTAATGAAAGATATTATTTTTCATTGGACTGGCGTACAAAATGTTGACCCAGAAAGTCGTGCTGCTGGTAGTTATAACGGAGGAAATTATATAAAAGATGCCAGAATAATAGAAGCATTAGAATGTTTTTGGGGTGAAAAATATTCTAATCGTCATTGGATGGGAAGTAATGAAGAAAATCCCCGTCAACAGGCTGCTCTCATTTTAATAAGAGCGTTTGATGAGCTTTGTGACGCTTTTGATTATGCGTTACAAACAGAAGTGAAAAAGGAAAATATAATTGCAGGAATAGAAGTAATATACGATGATGTTACTCAAACTGTTAATGTGGATGTTTCTGATTTTATCACCAATGTAACCGCATTATACGAACAGAATCCGGCAGAGGCTCTAAAATTAATTCAGGAAAATAGTGTTATTATACGCGAACGGGCATTACATAATGATGAAATAATAAGTGCCATTCGTCAAGCAGCAACGACCATTCAAGGTAATTTATCTTATTATTTATCGCAATTTGGGTCGATTAATGTATTTATCACTTCTGGAAATGATACCATTGATGGAACGGATGGCAACGACTATATTGATGGTTTGGCTGGCAATGATAATCTGTATGGTGGTGCCGGAGATGATATATTAATAGGAAACAGTGGAAATGACCATTTAGTTGGAGGTGAAGGCTCCGATACGTATATTTTTGGAACTGATTGGGGACACGATACTATTGATAATTCCAGTACTGAAGAGAAAGGAGTATCAAAAGATATCGTTGAGTTTTCAGATTATGCGGCTACAGACATTTCAATCTCAAGAATTGAAAATGATTTGATTTTAAGTACTAAAGACGGAAATAATTCGCTAAAAATATTGAGTTATTTTCTTGATACTGGAGAGACAAATAATACAGTAGATGAGATAAAATTTTCAGATGGAACCATTTGGAATTACGAATATATTGTTGATGTTTGGAATAAATCACCTCAATCTGTTGACGGTGTTACAATGATTGAAGGAAGCCGTAATGATGACCGTATTAACGGTACAAGCGGTGATGATGTTATCTCCGGCGGTAAAGGTAATGATACTATTTACGCCAATAACGGAAATGATACTTTATATGGTGGTCAAGGAGATGACCGATTAGAAGGAGGTGCGGGTAATGACACCTATATCTATAATCTAGGTGATGGCATTGACACAATTTATGATTCTGGAAATCAGGATACAATTGTCTTCGGATATGGGATTAATCTAAATGATTTAAAATTTGCATATGTAAATGGGGCGTTACAAATCACAGTACAAGATGACCCTAATCAAAAAATTCTTATTAATTCATTTTTCAACGGAATAAATTATAAAATAGAAAAGCTTAAATTTAATGATGGTACGGAATTCCCTTTATCAGAAGTAGGTTTGACATTGACGCAATCTGATGAAACTGAAACTGTGTATGGGACTTCTTTTTCCGATGTAATTTATGGTAATAAAGGTAACGATACAATTTATGGAAATGGTGGCAATGATACCATTATTGGAGGAAAAGGAAATGATACAATAAGCGGAGGTAATGGCAATAATATATATGTATATAATTTAGGAGATAATTTTGATACTATTAATGAATCTGGAGGAACGGATAAAATTCTCTTTGGAGAAGGTATATCTTTTAATGATTTAACCTTTATGAGAAATGGTAATTCATTAACTCTCTATATTAAAGGAAATAAGTCTCAAGGAATACAAATTAATAATCAATTTTCAGGAAGTTATAACCAAGTAGAGACATTAGAGTTTGCTGATGGTACTACATTTGATTTGGTAAACAATGGTTTTACTTTCATACAAAAAGATTCTAATGAGACAATATCTGGTACAAGTTTTAATGATATTATTTATGCCGATGCTGGAAATGATAATATCTACGCCTATGAAGGAAATAATGTTATTTCCGGAGGAAAGGGAAACGATACCATATATGCGGGTAGTGGAAATGATGTTTATAGATATGAGCTTGGCGATGGATTAGATATAATTACGGATGATAATGGTATTGATAAAATCGTATTCGGTAGTGGTATTTCATTGGCTGATCTAACGTTTTCTGCGGATGATGATACCTTATGTATCTATATAAATAATGATAAGACACAGGGAATTAAGATAACAGACCAACTTGATGATTATTCATCAAATAAAATTGAAACAATTGAATTTGCGGATGGTTCAATTTTTAATCTTACTTCAGATAATTTGACATTAACATTATCTGATGGAAATGACTCTCTGTATGGTCCCGATCAGAATATAACATATATTGGCAATAAAGGTGATGATTCGATATCAGGTGGTTCTGGAAATGATACTTATGTGTGGAATCTTGGTGATGGTATGGATTCTATTTATGACGATGGGGGCACTGATAGAATAGTATTTGGCTCTAATATTTCATTAGATGATATATCATTTCGTCGTGATGATTCTGAATTGTTTATTATCGTAAATAATGATATAAATCAAGGCATTAGGATTGGAAACTTTTTTAATAGAGACTATGCAAAAATTGAAACTATAGAATTTTCTGATGGCACGACGTTTGATTTAACAACCTTGGAGCTGACAAATGATCCAATAGAGACTAATAGAATTAATGGAGAAGATAACATAGATGATGTCCTTATTGGCACAGAAGGAAATGATAAGATTTATAGCCAAGGTGGAAATGATACTTTAATCGGAAATAAAGGAAATGATGAACTCTGTGGCAGTGATGGACATGATACATATGTCTGGAATCGAGGAGATGGGCTTGATAGAATTATTGAGGGAGATGGAACTGACCGAATTCTTTTTGGAGAAGGAATTTCTTTAAGTGACCTTACATTCTCATATGATGGAGGAATCTGTATTTATGTTGATGGAGATAAATCCCAAGGTATAAAAATTGATAGTCAATCGGGAGGATTGGGTATTGCTTCGGAACCTCTTGAATATTTAGAATTTGCCGATGGAACAATTTTCAGCTTAAAAGATAATGGAATTATCTACAATGGTGACAATTTAGATAATTATCTTCCCGGAACAAATTTTGATGATGTTGCCAATGGATATGAAGGCAATGATGAAATTAATACAGAGGATGGGAATGATACAATAAATGGCGGTAAAGGAGATGATATATTAAAAGGTGGTTCTGGTAATGATACCTATATTTACAATTTAGGAGACGGTTTTGATAAAATTACAGATTCCAGTGGATATGATAAGATTAAATTGGGAACGGATATATCAATAGATGACATATCATTTTCACGAGAAGGAAATAATTTAAATATTTATATTAAAAATGACAGAATGCAGGGTATGCAAATTGCTAATTTTTTCAGTCAAGCGGAGTATCAGATTGAAGTAATTGAGTTTGCAGATGATTCAACATTTAACCTTATAAAAGGCCTTGCTCTTACTGGTAATGATGATGATGAAAATATCTCGGGAACAGCCTATAATGATATTATTTCCGGAAAAGATGGTAAAGATACATTAACAGGTGGAGATGGTCACGACCAACTAATCGGAGGTCAGGGGGATGATAAACTGAACGGTGGATATGGAAACGATACGTATGTGTATAATATAGGTGATGATTTCGACACCATTACAGAAACTGCCGGTAATGACAAAATTGTTTTCGGTGCTAACATTACTTTAGATAGATTGGTCTTTAAGCAAGAGAATAAAGACCTTTGTATCTATATTGATGGAGATTTGACACAGGGAATTAGAATCAGTTCTTATTTTTCAAATGTAAATTCAAAAGTAGAAACGATTGAGTTTGCTGACGGTACAAATTTAAATATAATTGAACATATTGAGGGAACAGAAGCTCCAACTTTTGGTCAAACTCTTGTTGGTACTTCTAATAATGATACTATCACTGGTACAGAAGGAAGTGATATTATAACAGGTGGTACCGGTAATGATACGTTAAACGGAAAAAGTGGAGATGATACTTATATATATAATTTAGGAGATGGTTTAGATACCATTACCGAGAATTATGGAAATGATAAAATTCTTTTTGGAGAAGGTATCTCTTTTAGTGATTTGGTATTGTCAAAAGATAGCAATGATTTATTAATCTATATTAATAATAGTACAAGCCAAGGAATTAGAATAAAAAATCATTTTTCTAATGAACAGTATCGAATTGAAGCTTTAGAATTTTCAAACGGTTCAATATTTGATTTAACTCAAAATGGATTAACTTTTATCCAAACTAAAAAAGATGATAACATTGATGGCACAGCTTATGATGACACTATATATGGTTTATCTGGGAATGATACTTTAAGGGGAAATGCCGGTAATGATATCTTAGTTGGAGGTAAAGGAAATGATAAGCTTGAGGGAGGAGCTGGAAATGATACATATATATATAATCGAGGCGATGGGTTAGATACCATTCAAGATACTAGTGGGGTAGATAAAATTATTTTTGGCCCAGAAATTTCGCAAAATGATTTGTCTTTTGAAATTGATGACTCTAACGTATTAATATACTTAAACAATGACAGAGCCCAAGGTATTAAAATTTTAAGCCAAATTGGAGGACAAGGATGGCCAGTAGAATCCATAGAATTCGCTGATGGTTCCGTACTTAAATTAACCTCAATGATGTCTCATCTAGCATATCAACAAACTGACAAAAACGATACTGTATATGGTTCATCCTATGGAGAAACAATATATGGCAACAAAGGGAATGATACCATTTATACATATGCGGGTGATGATGTTCTTATTGGTGGAAAAGGTAATGATGCCTTATATGGAGGTGTTGGCGACGATACCTATATTTACAATCTTGGAGATGGCTTTGATACCATAGAGGAAGAAGAATATGGACATAATAAAATTGTATTTGGAGAAGGTATTACACAGAGTAATTTATCGTTCTGTTGTGAAAATGCAGATGTGATTATCTATATAAATGGAGATAAATCTCAAGGTATTCGGATTAAAGATCAAATTGATAGGAATTTTGGACGATGGGCTATTGAAAAATTAGAGTTTGCCGATGGAAGTTTTATTGACTTAACAAAACAGGGGTTAACATATGAACTAAATTCTGGAGATAACACAGTATATGTTGGAGATACAGCAAGTACATATATTAGCAGTTCAGGAAATGACAACTTTCTTAGTGGTAATTCCACGGGAGGTGGAAATAGTTATGTCTATAATAGAGGGGATGGATTAGATACTATTGAGTGTGAAGAAAATGATAAAATAGTTTTTGGAGAGGGAATAACTCTTAATGATCTTGTATTTAAAGCTGTTGGCTCTGATTTGCATATCTACATTGGAGAAGAACAGAATCAAGGAATAATAATTAAAAGTCATCTAGGAAGTCCTGATATGAGTCATATTGAATTTGCCGATGGTTCATCATTTGACTTAAAGAATCAAGGCCTTACCCTTGTTGGGAATAGTGCAGATGATAAAATGAATGGTACTCTTCATCATGATGTTATTTCTGGCAATGATGGAAATGATGAAATATATGCGGATGAGGGTAATGATACCATTATCGGAGGAAGAGGAAATGATATTTTGCAGGGTGCAGAAGGCGATGATACGTATATTTACAATTTAGGGGATGGTTTTGATAGTATTTCAGATAAATCAGGCAATGATAAAATTGTTTTTGGTGAAGGTATTTCCCAAGATGATGTATCTTTCCAAAGAGATGGCTATAATTTAATTATCTATCTTAATGGTGATATTTCTCAAGGAATGAGGATTGATAACTACTATAACCAGTTTAATACATATAAAGTAGAAATAATAGAATTTTCAGATGGTTCTGTAATGGATATTTCTAATCTTGATTTGACAGATGAAGGAACTGCGCGTCAAAATATTAATGGTACGGATGACGATGATGTACTAACAGGTGGAAATGGAGATGATTACATTTATGGTAATATGGGAAATGATACTCTTACAGGGAATAAAGGAAATGATGATTTGTATGGAGGCAGTGGTGATGATACGTATATATGGAATTTAGGTGATGGTTTAGATACCATATCTGAATATAATGGTAATGATAAAATCATTTTTGGTGAAGGTATTTCTCTTAATGACTTAACGTTCGAAAATCGATATGATGATTTGTATATATTTGTTAAAGGTGATCGTACTCAAGGAATATGTATATCTGATTATTTCTATTCAGAGGATAATCAAGTAGAAAATTTAGAATTTTCTGATGGTACAACATTTAACTTAACTAATTCTGAATTTACTTTCACATATAGTGATGGAGATGACAGTATTACAGGAACGGATAGAAACGATACCTTCATCGGAGGTCGAGGAAATGATGAAATTGAAGGAAGAGAAGGAGATGACACTTATATTTATAATTTAGGTGATGGGCTGGATACCATTAGTGATTATGAATATGATTATAGTGATAACACAAAAGGCAAAAATGACAGAATCAAATTTGGTGAAGGAATAGCTTTTAGTGATTTAACATTTAAAAGTATTGGAGATAGTCTGCATATTTATATTAATGGAGATATTAATCAAGGTATAATTATTAACCGACAGAATTATGACGAATCATATCAGATTGAGTATTTAGAGTTTGCAGATGGTTCCGTGTTTGATTTAGCAAATAATGGGCTAACTTTTAAACAAGATAATCTGGCTAATGAAATAGTAGGTACTCTAAAGGATGATATCATCTATGCATATGATGGAGATGATACAATTGATGCTCAAGATGGAAACAATGTTATTGTTGGAGGAAAGGGTTGTGATACCATAAAAGGTGGCAATGATAATGATACTTATATTTACAACATTGGTGATGATTTTGACACAATTTCAGATTCTAATGGTAATGATAAAATCAAATTTGGTGCGGGAATAACTCTTGAACAATTGATTTTTGAAATATCAGGAAGCGATTTGAATATCTATATTGATTCAGATAAGACCCAAGGGATAAAGATTACTAATCAATACAGTTATAATGCGAATTATCGTATTGAGACATTAGAATTCGCTGATGGCTCCTTGTTTAATTTATCCGAAAGTGGATTAACATTTAGTCAAAATGCCTCCGATGAAAATATTACAACCAGTAACTTTAATGATATCATTTATGCAAAAGCTGGAAATGATGTTATTGATGCCAAAGATGGAAATGATATCATTTATGGAGGAAATGGTTATGATACTTTAAAAGGTGGAAATGGAAATGACACATTGATTGGGGGTAAAGACGATGATATTTTACAGGGAGGTAATGGAGACGATACATATATCTACAAACTTGGCGATGGATTTGACAGTATAACAGATACAGGAGGAAATGATAAATTAGTATTTGAAGAAATAAGTGCTAATGATTTATCTGTTGAAAAAAATGGAAATGATTTAATTTTTAAGATAAACAATCAGGAAGATTCCGGTATTAAAATATCTAATCATTTTTCTTCTCAGAAAATTGAAACATTGGAATTTTCAAATGGCTCAATAGATATAAGTCAATTTACAAATGCAGATCAGCTTATTCAAGCCCTTAACTCTTTTGTAACGGATACTTCATCATCTATGGATAACTTATCCAATCCGACCGAAGATGTCAGTGATATGTATTCTCTGGCCGCCAGTCGGGATTTGACCAGAAAAGCAATCTAAAGGAGGTTATTTAAAACAGAAAATATCCCCTACTCTGCAGAGTAGGGGATATTTTTCATGCATAAGTCATCATAAACGACGTTATTTCTATCAATTTGCTTGATTGTTTCCGGTGTATCTTTTTCATAATCAGCATACACCGGTTCATAAAGCAAACAGAAATCACCGTTTATATTTGTCGTGCAAGCGATTAAGACGCTCAAACTCACAAAGATTGTAACGAGCAATTTTAGCTTTTTTAACCGCATTCAGTTCTCCTTTCATTTGTTGGTTCTCGGCGTTTTCTTTGGCGCAGCGATAGCCAAAGAGGTATAAAAATAAAGCGATGGCTGCAAAAACCACCGCTCTAAACTTCTTTAGAATTGTTATCATCTTTGCTTTTCCTTTTAATTCCGATATCACGAGCACCGCTGATACCGAGCATAATTGCAAGGCTTGTCAGCAGTTGCTCCCAATCCACGAGTTTCACATCAAAATACGGCGCAATCACGCAGTTATTGAGGAAACCATAACATAAAATCCAGCCAATCAGCGGAATCCAAGACCTTTTATTCAATTTCATAATAAGTCAATTCCCTGCTGAATTATCTCGTCTGAATATGGCTGAATACCGTTTTCCATACGGATAACGGCTTTGATAAATACTGTCAGTACACCGCGTTCCTCAATATCTATAACCGTATCGGGATAAACCCCGAGCTGTTTGGCAACTGATTGAATATAGGCTATGGTCTGGTTTTCGCTTGGAGGAGCATATCGACTGATAATTTGTCGAACAGTATTCAAACCATGAATCCTTTTATAATTAATCAGAATTTTAGCCAAAGCCCTGATTCCATAGATTGGAGCCGTAAAGACACAAAAGGCGGAATCGACATTCCGCCCGTCTGGATTTAACCCCTGCCAATTTGCCCCGTGCCGGATATTGCCGGGATTATTGTTTCTAATTCCCCTTGGTAGTTTTTGATTCATTATGTATCTCCCAAATAAGTTGCCTCAATTCATCAATTTTCAGCTCCAGCCGGTTAATATGCAGCTGTGTGGCATATTCCCGCGCAACCTGAACCTTAAAATCGTTCAGTTCTTTATGGACGTTGCCCACCTTATGAACAAGCCATACGAAAGCCGGAACGCAGATAATTTGTAAAAATTCCAACCAATCCATTGTTCTCTCCTTAATTTATGTGAACTCGGTCATCTTCAATAACCGCCGTAATCTCAACCGTATCTGTTCGCGGCTTAATGCCGACTATTCTGGCTCTGATTGCCCATTTATCAGCCGGGCCGAAAGCAAAATGTGTTCGCTCCCGAGATGTCCCGGTATAAATCTCAAAATCAGGATTTTCTTGCAAAATGACTTCGTTTTCCAAATCTCCTGCAACCACGGGATAAGGCCCCGACAATTGTCCATTGGCTTTACGAAGCGCGATATAATGGACAGCTTCATTATCAAAAGCAACCGGTTCGGATAAACTCAGCTTGTTGCCGTCACGGCTGACGATTTCACCGCCTTGTCCCCAACTTGGCATATCATGGGTTATGGCAACCAGATCTCCGTAAGTCGGAATCAGACCGTCAAGCTCAGTCATAAAGTTCACAATTCTGCGGCGGTACCGATTGGCCGCCGCCATGTAAAGAGCTTCACGCAATGCCTGGTCTTTATCTGTACAACCAAACAGTTCAACTGTTGCCGTATTTTCAGAGGTGCTTTCCGGTAAAATTCCGGTAATTTCCGTTGTTTTCCATGTTTTATTGGAAAAATACTCAATCGTAACACTGTCTGCCGTGTCTTCTGATGGCATGATATATTGTATAGAAAGAGAATTTTTGACAATGTTTCGCGGAGAAAACAAAGCAACAGGAATAGTTTTAGCTTCATCTCGAACAAAACGGACAATACCTCCTTGTAAAAAGGCAACTGCGCGGCCGCATTTGGCAATTCGGCTCAAAGCCTCAAAAACCGTTAATTTACTGTCAAAAACAGCATTAAATGTATCACCGCGGCTCTGCCAGATGCCGTCTAAATATAATAAAGCCTCCAAATCTATGCGGCTGTCGTCAAGTTTTGCCCCATATTCTGCTTTTAAGACATCTGCCAGTGCCCACGCAATAGAACTTGTTGGAACTGCGGCAGACCAGCCGTTTTCGGAAGACCACACCGGCAATTTACGAGTAACGACACAGTTTAACAACCTAGAAGAACGTTGAGAAAGATTGTTAGTTGCCCGCATTTTTAAGGCTATCATTGTTACATTGCCGTAATTATGCTCTGCAACGACAAAGCCTTTGGCAGAAGTCCAACGGATTTCGTGTCCGGCACGGGAACTCTCGTCCTTTTTATCCAGACGTGTCGCCCGAACCTCATAGCGGGCGCTCTCCACATCATAATTATAGGTTTTATAAATGGCGTTATGAGAATTTGAGGAAAAACTCTCCTGTCCCAACATAAACCAATCGCCGAGAGGATTGTCTTCATCATCAATCTTTCTGGCTTCCACTTTCCAGTTTACCGTTTTATTCGACATTGAACCGTTGTCATTGGCGTAATATAGACCTCGCTGAAAGGCAACATCTATGCCGATTTTATTAACGGTTGTTTCACTTTGGTTCAAAATAAACGGCCCGATAATTTCATTTTGCAGAAGTTCTTGTCCGGACACTTCCGTACTGGTTATCACATCCTCTGCAAACATTGTATTTTTTGTATTTGGCGGCAATATTTCATAGGTTATTTCCTTGAATGAAGATATCGGAGTGTCTTCAATCATGATTTTTTCAATATCATATTCGCCCTGACCGATACAGTGGAGCTGATAAACATATTGCTCATTATCAATATATTCGTAATACGGCTGACTTGCAAAATCAGGATAAACCAGATGTCGCCCATAAATAACGGGAATAGGATTGCCAAGTCTGGCTTGGTTGCCTTGCGCCTGTAGGGAATAAGTCGGGCTTTGCGAAGAAACCGCATAACTGGTGCCGTTCAGCGTTGGCTTAGGCGGCGGAACCAATGCGTTAATCAGCATTCCGCCGCCGATTGAAACACCGGCGGCTACAGTTGCGCCCCAGACAGCTCCCCAAGCGGCGCTTGCCGCACCATAACTCGCAACTGTTGCTACCACCAGCGCCACCATACCGACAACGCGCAACGGATTCGAACCGCCGCCACCGCCGCCTTGCAACAAATTAACAAAAGCGACATGATCCATTGCCCGGATTTTTAAGCTATCCCATTCTTTACGCAGTACCGGATTGCCGTTCACTAAGCAAATAAAGGGGGTATTTTCTTTTCCTATTTGGTAGATTCCAACAAGGCGGTTAATGGTCGTTTCAGTTTCCAAGCAATAAAAAACCTCGCTTTTGGCGAGGTTGAAAGGATTTTGTATTTTAACTATTTGCATAATCTGTCCTTACTTCCCAAATTCCGGTAATTTTCCACCCAAGGGCATTTAATTCTGTCTTTTTTTGAAAAATAACGCCGATATTGCGTTGATTGTGCAAAATACCACCACCATCCACATCAAGCCAAATTCCGACATGAGACGGATATTTCCCTTGCGACAAGACAACCACCGCGTTATTTTTAAGTTTTGTAATTGGCCTGAAATCATTGTAATTGGTTTCTTTGGCAAATTCACAGAAGACCTGCCGCAAATCAGAGGCGTTTGTAACAATCGGCGACAATTCAATACCTAATTCAGTATGATAAACATCTTGAACCAACCCCCAACAGTCATATTTTCCGCAAATCCACGGTTTTCCTATGTATTTTAAAGCCCAGTGTGTCATCGGGTTAGTCCTGCAAAACGCTTAGGTGTATAGTTTTCGTTAGGAAAACTGCGGTTTCCGATATCCATCATACGAGCTTTGGCTGTTATCTTCGTGATATTGGCCTGTACATCGGATAGAACCAACGTTAATGGAGGAATCATCTGCGGAACGCTTAAATCAGTTGAAAGATACGGGCGATATATCATTTTTATCATATCTTGGCTTGAAGCTGCCATATCAAGATATTTAATAATTTCACGCCCGACATTATCCAGAGTTAGAGTAATTTCAGGAACTGGTGTGGTATTGACCGGCGGAAATTCCAAATCAAACCCCAAAGCCACAAACTCAACTTCTTGCCCGGCGTTAAGAGGAGCATCATCCTCTAAAAAAGCCCACAGATTGACGTTATCCCGAACGACACGGACAGCCGTTTGCTTACCGTCTTCATCTTTGAAATCCGGATGAATTAACTCCAATGTATCTAAAATAACCACATCGGAGGGATTGGAAGCATAAGCTTCTTCCAAGGCTTCGCTTAATGTTGTTGTCATTATGGTTTTCCTAAATATGTTAATCGTACAATACCGTTGGCGCCATTACCTCCCCAAGTTACGGCAGCCGTTGTTCCGGCACCACCGGCTCCCGGTGCTGTACCATTTCCTCCATGAGGTCTTCCTCCACCATTACCGGTTAATTTTGAGTTTGCTCCAGAAGCCGGGGCATTCATATCTCCCGGCCCGCCATTATTACCGTTACCTGCAATTTGCTGTTCGACAATAATTTCAGGCTTTAAGAATGTGTATGTACCGCCAGGTGCTACATTATTACGAACGGCCCCATACATTCCTCCACGTCCGCCATTACATTCAACAATACCGTCAATTTTGCTGATACCGCCCCATTCACCATCGCGGCCGGCAATTCCATAGCCATTGATTGTCGGGCCAGAACCCGTACCACCTTTGCCGACTGTAATATTGAGAACGGTATTTTCCGTAAATCTGATTTTTCCTCTGAAAGCAGCACCTCCGCCACCGCCGCCACCACTAAATACGGATTTTGATATAATATCTGACATTCCGGCCTTTCCTCCACCGCCGGAAATCTCAAGTAAATAAATACCCCGAGAAACTTTTGAATTATATGTTCCCGGGGTTTCACTATAAAATACAATGGTATTGATAGGAATAGGTTTTGGTCGCACCATCATTTTTTTTATGTATTCTCGTCTCTGCATGAGCTAATACTCCACAAAAGCCACTTGGCATTTAGCCAAACCGGCAACGTATTGCAACATAACATGATATGTTTTGCCTGCTGCAAAATCAGGAGCATTCTCATCTGCAAATATACAATTATCAGGGAAAACTGGTTTAATCGCCGCTGTAGTATTAATAATCAATTGCACAAAATGGCCTTTTTCATCATTTTGCGGAAGATTAGAAAAACTAAACGTGGTTGCAGAAGTCAGATTGAAGAGGTAATCCTGATTAAGATTCCAATCAATATTAATGGTACCTCCTGTTTCCTCTCTTGTTATCAAAGGCTGATTGACAGCATCAGCTTCATTTTTAGCTCGTTCAGCCTGTGCAGTTGCTGCATCTATTTGCTGTTGCCCCTCATTTTGAACACGGCTAACCTCACTGTCGGTTTCTTTATTTAGTTCTGCAATGAGTTTGTCTTTTTCAATATTTAACTGGTTGTTAACCGCTTCTATACCATTGTCCCGAGTATTGTTAATACTGGCAATAGCCTCGTTTAACGTTGTTTCAAATTCATCAATACTATTAACAAAACGTTCGTTAATAGCGGTGATGTTGGTAACAATTTCATCAATATTAGCTTTTATTGCATTAATTGATTCGTGTTTTAAGGTAACATCAGACTGTGCCTCAAGAATAATCTCTTTCGCTGATAATGCCGTTCCGACAATTTCATCAACACCTTGAGTTAATTCAGCCCTGATTTCTTTAAGATGTTTGGCAATACTGGAAATCGGGCCATTATCGGTTTCAATGGTGGTGTTTTCGTCTCCGTTAATTACCTGATGAAGTTTATCCAAGTTGCTTTCGGCGGTTTCAATGGTTGTTTCCATTCCTTGTAAAATTTCAAGACGAATATCTTTCAAATGTTTAGCAATGCTGGACACTAATCCATTTTCTGTTTCTATTGTAGCCGTTTCATCGCCATTGATAATATCGTGCAATTTGGACACGTCAATTTCTGCCTGAGCCACACTGGCCTCAAGCCTTTCTTGCATATTTGCCATGGAAAACTCCTTTATTTGTTTAATTTATTAGGGATAAATGTATGTACCAGAAAATGTAACCGCTCAACCGTACGTCCTAATTTCACAGGATCACTGTCTAACAGAATATCAAGAGCGCCCTCTGATAAAGTGGGACGGTCTCTGATTTCAAGTTCCGCGGTTATTTCCCAAAGAAGCCCTTTATATAATCCGGCTTCAAATTGCTGGATAAAACGGGCTTCCTGTTCCAGAAGTCCCAATCCACCTAAAAGCTGGATATCAAACCATTCGGCTCCCTCTTTGGCATGAAACTTATACCACGCCTCAAATAGAGAAAACTGTTCCTGATTCATAACCCAGCGCACGGCAATTTTAGACGGTGTTTGAGTAAAACGCCGACGTTGCCGCGCCGGCCCCGATTCCATATCTGTGCGGATAATGGCGTCATCGGGTTTGATAGAGTAACCGCTAATCGTTGGTAGCGGTAGATGTTGTGGAAATTTTATCATTATCTGTAACTCCCAAAGGCGGGGTTGAGGGCATAACGCTGTTCTAACACAGGAGCAATGCCTTCACCCCGAGTAATATTACGGGTTAAAGAAGCTTCTATTTGTTCAACGATGATATTTAGAGAGAGATTTCCCTCACTGTCTTTACTCATTTCAGCCCTTGCTTTTGTTCCATCAGTATTATTAAAGACATTTACAATAACTCTGGGTGTCTGACTTGCGCCAGCCCCCAAGGCTTCCATTTGCCCTTTTGTAAAAACACCTTCGCCACGTTTGGCTATGATGGGAACCTCATCTCCAACCAAACCTCCGCTATGAAATCTTGGCGCAGTAGAAAAAACAGCCGGATTTACAGCTTTTCCAGATAATGTGTCTTTTCCGATAATTCCGCCGCCGTGAGCCATCGGAATTCCCAGAAATCCCATTGATGCCCCAAGAAGCGGTTTTAGAACAGCATATTGCAAAGCCATTCTCATCATGTCAGAAATAACTGAATTAACAAAATCAGCCATATTCAGCTTTCCGGTGGTTACAAAATCAACCAGCGTATCTTCCATATTCTGAAAAGAGTTTTTAACAAGATTTTCCGTTTGCATAGCCAAATTATCAGTATCTTGATAAATATCCTGTAATCCGCGATACAGTCCGTCTTGCCATTGTGTGGAACTCTCAATCGCTGATTGCTTGGCTTTTGCCACCATATCTGCATAAATATTCTCAACATCTGTCCGAAAATTCTCATATCCGGCTTTTGTTTCGTCAAGTCCCTTTAAGGCTTTGGTTTTCCATTTCTCTGCCTCGCTTATAGCTTTCTGATAAGGCGATTGTAAATCCAACAGCCGGTTTTTGATATCTTTAAGGTTGTCCGCATATTCTTTTTCGGCATCCTCATTATCTTTAAGAGTTTTCTGATATCTTTTATCTGCAGCTTCCAATTCAAATTTACGCGTAACCAACGACTTAATTTCCGAAGCTTGCTCTTTGGTTAAAGCAATGCCAAGCTGTTTAAGCTGATTTTCATACTCATTTTGTGCCAGTGCATTTTGCAGAGCTTGCTCTCCTTGCTTTCTGGCTTCATTAATCCGTTGCTGTGCAACATTTTGTGCTTGAAGTTCGCGGATTAAATCCCGTATTTTTGTTAACTCCTCCTCTGTTTGCGTTTTGGTAGTCGGTTTGGCTTCCGGTTCAACAACAGGTTTGGGGTTGTTTAGGCTATCCAGTTCCTCACGAGCTTTGCCTGCATCTATCCGAGCCGCTTTCAGGAGCAAAATATTTTCTTGTATAGATTTGGCCAAAGGCGTGAAATCAGGATAATCCTTAGCTAACTCCCAAATTCTTTCCTGATATTGCTCCAAGTCAATTTTGGAAGCAGCCAAAACATTACGCAGATCATCAGCCATAATCTCCCATTCTTCTTTGAAAAAATCCGGTTTTAGCCGTTGATACCACGACATTCCGCCCGTGTTTTTCAGGCTTTTTTCCAAATCTTTAATATTTTGTTCTGCGTCCTTTAATTTTTTGCTCCAACTGGCAATTGCCTCATTTTTGCTGACATCGTTCAGATTTTCAACTTCCTGTACGGTGTTTTCGAGAGCTTGTTTAAGTTCAGACAATGTTTCGGCATGCTGTTTTCCAGCTCTTTTGGCAACATTATGGCTGTCTGCCAGCTTATATAAAGAATAGCCTGTAATTATCGCCAGACCTGCCGGGCCGCCGATTAGACTTAATGCAGCTTTTAAAGTATTTGCTACTCCGGCTGTCAGAGCCATTTGTACCGCGGCAGCCTTAGAAACCTGTGACATCATGGTTAAACCGGCTATTGCAGACTTAGAGGATGTTCCCAAAAGTGCCGTTACACCGCTTAATTTTGTAACACCGGCAGTCAAGGCCGCCCAACCTGCAGAAATCGCCGAAGCTCCTAATCGGGTTGCTATCAAGCCTAATGCTATATCGGCATTTTCAGCCAATACAAAAAATGCCGATGACGCAATTTCAACGGCACCGGCTAATGTTTGTCCGATAGCGGGAGCCATGTTTCCGCTACGTTCTACTAATTCATTAAATTGTGAGAATGTGGATTTTAACGCTTCATTCAACCCGTTTGTACCGATATCCCGATATATTTTTTCAAACCCGTCTTCGATATTAGATAAAACACCATTCATGGTTTTCATTTGTTCAGACATGGCACCGGCAAAATTAACATCGCCTAGGGAACGCAGGTATTTTTCAATGTCTGCGGCATTTTTCTTAACTTTGGTGGTTGTTCCTGCAAAAGTAAAACTAACCTCATCATTAAGAACTCTGGCTTTGATACCAAAGGTTTTAAGGCGTTCAAATTCACCTACTGTCGCCGCAGCGACAGCCCCGACAAAATCTAAAATATTTTTACTAAAAGCCGAGGCCGTGTTTCCGTAAGATGTGAGAGCGGCTTCTGATGGTTCAAGGCCGAGAGCCTTAAGCTGGATAAATGCTTCTACAATTTCATTTAATTGGTATGGAGTATTTATCGCAAATTTTTCAATCAGAGCAAAAGCCTGTTCGGCGGCTTCAATGGAGCCTGTTACTGTCTTCAAAGAACCGGAAAGCTGTTCAAATGACTTATTTGCCTCAAAAATTGCGCTAAATGTACCGCTTACTCCCTTAAATCCTAAAAAAGCCCCGGCTAAATACGAGGCTTGCTTGAGAATTCCGTTAAAGATTTTAGTGTTTTCGCTTAATCTTAAAAGATTATCATTGGCGGGGGTTATTACATTTGTTATTTGTCGAAAGGCTTTTTGTCCGTCATTTCCAAGTGTTTTGAATTCCTGCCGGACTTTATCACCACCCACCGCCGCCAGACGTATGCTTAAATTTTTAGCTGCACTCATTTACTGACCTATAAAAAAACACCTCAACAATTTATGTCGAGGTGTAATATTAAAAATGAAAGTTTATTTTTTGAAATGTAACGCTAACTTTTGTAAGGCAACAAAATCGTTTGTTTTTTCAAAAGTTATTTCCGTTATTTTGATCCGTTTATTTGTTAATTTAAGTTGATCTAACATATCTGGAAAAGACCTTTGATCAACTTTAATTACACATCTATATCCATTAAGTATAAAGGAGTAATGATTTATTCCATCCGTTTTTGAAATCAAAGGATATGTAATTGCATAGTTTATTTTTTCATTAAAATCCTTATCTGAGGATATTTCTTTGAAAATATAAATATCAAAACCTTTATTTTCCCAATTTATTTTTTTTTGTAAAATATCTTTAGCTAAATTTTCATATTTGGAGCCTAAGCTCAAATTTCGGCACATGTCGCATTGAGAAATAGACATTCTATAAAGAACAGAAATAAAAAATAGAGCTAATAATTCTGCCTCCTTATCTTTTAATGGAATATCATATACGTTTACCCCTTCTATAGCTGTTAAGTATTGAGAAATGTTTGTCTTAATAAGAAAGTTATATGCAAAGTTATCATAGACTCCAAATTCTCCATCACATTGAGAACACAAAATATTACGATCTGTTATACCGATTCTGGAAAATGAAGGATATTTTAAATTATAGTTCAATACTTTTAATTTTTCCGTTTTATCTTCCGGTTTTGCGGCATAGACAAATGATTTTGGTATTATATGTGCATTACAAAGCTTTTTATCTTGTCCACAAAATTTACAAATTGGCATAACATATATCTCCATCGTAGTCTTATTTATATACCTATAATAGTTCACAGATTATTTCCATGTCAAAGCCTAAATTTTTGGCAAGATTTAGAGCCAGAGCCAAATCAGGCTCGGAAAGTCTTTTCAAAACTTCCCAAGCCTGCCATCCTTCAACTGTTTGCGGGGCTGTTTCTATGTATTTGCATTTTTCAATGGAGCAGAGCTTATGTTTTTCTGAACACCCTTTGCAATAGTCTCGCCCTTTGCCGAAATGCCACTGGCATCGGGCGTTAAGCCGTTTTTTTCCGCTTCCAAAATTTCACGAACACCACAATATTGATTACGAAAATTCTCGGCAATAAGCCAAAAATTTGAAAAAAGTTCCTCAATTTTCTGTTCACAAACAGGTGCTGTCTCATCACTTTCAGCTTCCAAAACGCCGTCCCATTCCAGAATACCGGCCAACGCCATACCGATTGTCAGGTTTTCATCAGCAAAAGCCTCTCGGATTTTAGGATTGTTTAAATCTAAAAAGTCGGAAACATTAGCTCCGACTTCTTTTGCCTCTTTATATTGCCGAATTTTCTGGGATATCTTATCATTCATATAGGCCTTAGCCTGATAAAAAACATTAGATGTGCAAGGTTTGACTTTAACTTTTACGCCATAGCCAATTTCAAGCCAATAAGGTTCTTTTTGAATTTTTAGTTTGAGCATAACTTACTCCTTTTATTGATTATTAAAAAAAATATGTTATTCATATTTATAATGCCGTTGTATTTATCTAATAGATGTTGGCTCTGAATATGATTGGGAAATAGCAGAGGTGTTATTTTTTATTCCTTACCTAGGAAGGCAGGAAAATATTTATAGCCCTTACTTCATTTTCTTCAGGAGACTAAAAAATTTTAGTTACACCTAAAAAGAAAAAAAGCTAAGATAAGTTGTAGGTAATTTTCATAGTTTTCGTATGAAGTACAAATACTAAAACAAGTGGTAGCAACGCCACTAAAAATAAGTTGGCTTAATTGCCTGTCGGCAGGCTTTTATGGTGAAGGCAACTTTAACATGAAAGTTACTGTTCGTATAAAAATAGACATTGCCAAAATTATATATGCTTTAGCATGGTTAATTTATGCTTTGTATTAAAAAAACAGAGGAGTAAAAACTCCTCTGTTTTTCAATATACCTCTTCATTATTAATTAAGATAACAGTCATCATCTTTCCGAGCGTCTGTTCCTTTGAACCTTGAAAATCGTAGGAACACTCAATACCGCCGGGGCCTGAAATGGAACGTTTGGGTTTAGGAAGATAAACTTCGTGGCAAATAATTGTTATCTTCTGCGTTTCTGACAGTTCATAACCAAATTCCAAATCTACAGGAACACCGGCACGGGCTTTGTTCATAAGGTCATTATCCCCGTACCGAACGGAAATACTCCCAGATAAACTGGCAACACCGACATCAATCGCTTCAACTTTGCCGTCATTGCGGATTGTTTCGATTTTTTCTAGATTGTTAGAATAAGTTAACGAGGCAGCCGTAACATTCGCCAAAAAAGCTCCGGCACTTTTAATGAATCCCTGAAATTGTGAAAATCTGGTGTATTTTTTAGCTTCAGCACCGGTAAATATACTTGTTTCCGAGGCATCTTCGCCTTGTGCCAAAAGGGAAATAGTTGCTTGTGCTTCTCCCGAACGCTGAAAGTTAAAAGCAATATTGTCAGCTTTTACTCCCATAAAGCGAATATATTCGGGAATTTGGGGCAAGCCGATTTCCAAAGAATAACTTGGGAGCGAGACTTTACCAGACTCAAAGGTATGTTCGTAATTTCCGGTAGGCGATTCTTCCTCATCAACAATCGGCTTTGATGTCGGGGTTCCAAAAATTGCTTTCAGCCAAATTCCGAGACTGTGTACGTCAATAGGTACAACCACATCCCCCGAAACATTAATCACATCTTGAAACGGAGTGGTGGGGTCGCGACCTAAACCGAGAACATTTGAAGCTACTAGGTTTTGCTCACTGTCCAAAGAGGATGAAATAAACGGAATCTTCGTATAACCGCTTTCGGGCATAACCCCATACTCTGTTTCTTCTGCAATCAAAAGGCTGGCATTCCAGCCATACGCTCTACTCATGTCTTTTTCCTTATAAAAGAGGGTTATTTGAAACAAATTCGATTATAATAGGAATGGATGCTATCCGAATTGGCGGTGCGCCATCAATATTTTCATCGCTGTATTCCGGCGGTTCCGTGTGTAAATAATCAACCATTCCGCCTAGTGAAAAATCATCTTTCAAACAATCTGAAACTTTTTTAACGATTTTAAGCATTTGATTGTATCGTTTATCGTCATTTATATCTTGTACCAGTATTTCAAGTTCCGGCCGGAGTTCCAAGACATAAGATACCGGTGAAAGGATTGTTTCGATTATTTCGCATTTTCCAGACCGTAGAATAATCATTCCTTCAGGTGGAATTTTTTGAGGTATGACAACATTTTTCCGCGTCTGAACTCCATTCAACTTATCCAGTTTTTTATATAAAATGTTTATAATGTTTGTGACACTTACGTTTTCCAATTTGACTCTTCCTTTTTTTGGATATAAAAAAATATGCAATTCGGAGATTGCATAATGAAAGACAATACAGAACGTATCGAAAGATTAAAAAATGACCTGTCCAACTATAAAGAAGCTATCGTTGGTTTCATTATAGATAACTCCGAAGTCAAGATTATCGTTGACACGTCAACGGATAATAAGACTATAAAAGCCAAAGAAATATCAGCTATCGTAGAAAAATATAAAATTCCCAGTCTAAAAATAAAAACTGTAAAGTTAATCTCTCCAATTTGCTAAAATCAAACTCGGCACTTTATTTTCTATTTTTCTGCTTTCTGTCTCGAAATTAATTAATTTAGGCATTTTGACCTGTGGCACCAACCAAAAAGCGATAATTGTCCGGCGTTTTTGTTCATGCACCAACAGGGAGGTACTATAAGGGCGATATACATATCTAAGCCGGATTCCTTTCATCTTTTCATAAAGAGCAGGAGTAATTTTCTTTCCGCCGATTTTTTTCGGAATTGCAGGAGTTGGAATAGCCAGCCAAAAACCGTCTTTTCCCTTAATGACCAAACCATATTCAAAACTCTGCATGATTTTATCAGCTTTTGAATAAACTATGCCGACCGTCTTTAAGCTGTTTTTCGATTTTGGATAAACATCACCTCTCCAAGTGTACGCCAAGCGAGAACCTAAACGCGCAGATTTCACCTGCTTTCTCATTGCATCTTTGAGTTGGCTGGTCGCTGTCGATATGCCGCGGGTTACGGCAATCTCTGCATTTTTTAGCTCTTTATCCAGTATTTCTGCTAAATTTCCCGTTAAACTTGCTCTTAACTGCATACGACTTCAAAATTCCAAGTTAGATTATTTGTATCTCTCATCGGTTCTTGACTAACGGTATATTCTTTATTCTCAAAATATATTATCTCATTAATTTTTAAGAATGGAGCGTCCGAAATTCGCATTTTCATCATATTAGTCGCCGTGTGGGCTTGTGAAAAGCCCACACTGACAACCATATCAGGACGTAAGAGGAAAATAAGAACATCCCGATTTTGATATCGAGCGGTTTTTCCAAGCTTCTCAAACAGGTGATCCACTACCTTTTGAAACTGGTGTGCCACTGTTATCAATCTCCTTTTTATTATTTTCATCTTTTTTTGGGGTGTTTTTACCGGATTTCGCATTTTTTTGAGTATTTTTATCCGATTTTTGCTGATTATTCGGTTTGGGTGGTGATGCTTCCGGTGGTGTAGTTGTTTCGTTTTTAACAATTCTCGTTGCAAAACCTCTCTCAATAAGAGATTCTGCTTCTTTTGCATTAGAAATCTCAACTTCCGTATTGGGAGCATGTTCTGTCTTGTTTACAACCAGAGTTACTTTAGCCAGTACTTTCATGTTATGCTCTCCCTATTTAACGGTTACACACATTGTGGCGTTCGGACGATACGGTACAACCAACGGAGCCGATTGTAATAACATCCAGCGCACTGCCGGGTCATTTTCTAACCAAGATTTAGGAAAATAACGGTTAGCCTGAAATCCGGCCTGTTCATCTTTAATTGCACCATAGCAGCGGACTCCTTCAATACCGCTTCGGCTGCCTAACAGCACGGTATTTTCAGGAAGAATTTTCTTTTCCGTTTCTTCCTCAATATATATGTCGTTATATACCCAAACTTCAAAATCGCCGATATTTCCGACAAATCTGGCTTTTTCGTTGCCGAGAATAATCGGGTCGATATTTAGATTGTTAGTAGTTCCGCGCCGATAATCCAAATATTTTTGAACAAAAGGATTAGCTCGGAAAATCTTCCATGCAAACGGGTCTAAAACGACAGTTTTTGCAACGACACCGGCTTTTGACTGAATTGCTCCGGCCCAATCTTCCAGATTATCTAAAATATTTACGCCGGCATTATCCCAAGTAGCATCTTCGGTTAAAACTTTTGTAAAAGAAGCGTCACGTCCGAAATCAACGGTAACAGCCGGATAACCATCGCCTTCCACCGTTATTTTTCCGGTACGCAAGACCTCTGAAGCCATAACTTCTTCACGGCGAGTCAGACAATCAAGCTGATTGCTAAGAGTAACGGCAACCGCTTTTTCCAGACGTTGAGCCGGTGTCATTTCACCGCCAATTCTTTCCCCTGCCATTCTCTTAAAGGGCATATCCGGGGTAAAACGCCTTTTATCCTTAACATAGGCCGGTTTAAAAGATTTTGTGCTGTAGCCCTCGTGTTCAACGACTTTGCCGGGCATTAAGGGAGAAACAAACGGAGAAATTCGCGGTTTGCTTTCCTGTGTATCAAAATAAATTTCTTCGGTCTCCGAGCGTTGTTCTTGCGAAAAGAACATATCCAGCAAAAAAGATGGCGGAGTATGAAGATTCTCCACCACTTTTGACAATACATGTGTTGAAAAGATATCCATTTTTATTTCCTTATGCTTGGGTTTTCTTGATGAAAATACTCTTTTCACGGAGCTTTTCGGTTATTGTGTCAGCAGTAAAGCTACTGTCAAACGTTAAGGAATCTGAATTAAACTCTCCCGTAAAATAGACGACAGCCTGCTTGTCTTCAGTTTCAGCATTGACATTTTCGGCCAGAACACAAACGGGTGTTTGCGAGCCGTCTGTATTAGTGGAAATAGCGTTACGATATTTGCCGCTGGCTGTGATTTTTCCAAGAACGGTACCTCGGACATAATTTCCGGCAGTAACCTCCACTAATCTCGCCACTCTGGGAAAATCTCCTGCCAACAAATTATCCGGTTTCAATGTTCCTTCATCTTTACAATTTGCGTACATTTTATTCTCCTGAAGAAATGTTAGCCAAAGAAGCAATGCGCTTAGCCGTTACATCCATATTCTCCGCAGTTTCCGAACCGGAGACCACAATCTCGGGGTTTGGAAGCTGAGCCATAACCTTTTCAAAAGACGAAGCAGGTTGCTGTTTGGGCATGTCTTTTAAAATCTCAATAATTTGAAATGATGAAAGATCTGTTGTAACCAGCATTTTATTTGCTATCGCCTCTCGGCCTTGAGCTTCGGCACTATCAAAGACATCTCTCATTCTCTGGCGCTCTTGCTCTCTTATCTCCTTTTCATTCATATTTTCATTTTCCTTTTCTTTGTTAAGGTCTGTTAAAATGCGCTCAAAAGAGCTTTGGCGATTAGCCAGACCTTGCCAAATCGCCTTTTTTCCAACAAAAACATCTCCCTGACCGAAATCCTTAATCACAGTTTCAGTTGAAACATCGCGGTAAATCGCGATTTTATTGATAAAAACCTCTGCCAATGCATCTAAGCGGGATTGTATTTGCGTTAATCCCTCGGAAGTTTCAGGATTAATACGTTTTAGAGGACTTTGAGAGGAAACGATTTCAATCTTGTTCTCGTTGCCTTCTTTCTCATAAACAGCAACAACTCCAATAGAGCCAACCAGCGCGGTATCTGTCACGATAATTTCATCACACGCAGAGGCTATCCAATAAGCTCCGCTACAGCAGCTCCCGGAGGCATAAGCAATTATGGGCTTTTTACCCCGCGCATTGTAGATCATATCAGCCAATTCAGAACAACCGTTGACTTCTCCGCCGGGACTGTCAATATCAAACAAAATTGCTTTTATGCTTTCATCTGCCAGCGCAGAGTTAAAATCTCTGGCTAAAAGTTCATAAGATGTTGCGCCGCTGATTAGCGTAAAAAGATTGGCATAGCGGAACAACGGGCCATGAATGGGAATAACAGCAATATTATTTCTCACTGACACAGCATAAGTATTTTGCAACTTCCTCCCCAATTGCGCTGCAATGGCTGCCGGGTTAGTATTTTGCCGTTTGGCTATATTTATTATATTTTCAAGTGTATCACTTGTCGTTGCCCACGGTTCATTGGTTATTTTGTTCCATATTTTCATTTGTATTTTCCTCTTGGCTAATAAGTTTCATATTTCCATCATTGGAAGCATTGAGGCCGAGTTCTTTCATGCGTTTGAGTTCTCGCACTCTTTGCATTAAAACCTCTTCCCAGTCTAAACCCTGTGAAGCGCATTCATCTTCTAGGGTTGATAATCCGGCTTCCATACGGATTTGTGAGGCTTGGGCTTCTTTAACGGGGTCAACCCAACCGCGACCCGGGCCAATCCATTTACAACGACACCACGCGGCTTTGTTTTCGTAAAAACAAGGGGCTTCAATCAGCCCCTTGTTTACAACTTCTTCAAGCCAAAGCTCAAAAACCGGTTTAGCCCAATAATTAATTATCCAACTTCTTCGACCATTAAAGAAACGCCAAGCCTCAATTAATGAGGCTCGGGCTGAAGAATAATTGGTTTTAGAAAAGTCTTTCATCAACAATTCTAGCGGAATATTCAGGCCGGTTCCGATATGCCGCAGGACATTTTCAACAAAAGCGGCATAACTGGAATTTGGGCGGCTGGGCGTAAATGCAGAAACTTTATCGCCGGGAAATACCGGAATAATTGAGCCACCCTCAAGCTTAACGCTCCAATCTTTGCGTTTTTCCAAATAATCATCTACGGATTCGCCAAACATTTCGGCGATTGATTCGCTGTCCATCGGTGTTTCAATAAATGCTGCTATCATTGCATTAACGACCGAGGCTTTTAGCTCGGAACGCTCATAATGGTCTAACATCTTAAAAAGCGGCATTATGGAAGTAAAAAGCGGTTTGCCGCGATTTTGCCCGATACGCTCAGGATGGTGGACATGTAAAATCAATTTCCGCCCAAAAGGTGTTTGTGCTGCAATTTTTTGCCATGTATTGACATCCTGACCGTAATAATAGTCATTGGGATAATATTTGCTTATCCAATAATTCTCAGCTTCTCCATACTGATTAATTTCGATACCATCGCGTAAAAATTCGCTATTTTGCTTAAAATCTGGGTTTGATAATCTGTCTGGTTCCAGAAGTTGAAAACAGGTTGCAAACTGGTTGGCTGGGTTTTCACGCCATAAAACTAACGCCAGAGCCTCTCCGTTTTCAATAACAGACCGAAAAATCAGGGCGGTTTGCGAGTTAAAGTTAAGTTTTCGGGCGGCATCACAATATACGCTTTCCGACCAAATACGCCATAAGCTCTCAACTTTTCGCGCCCATTCTTCCAGATAATCAATATCTAATCCCAAAATTCTGTGGTCTGGAATTGAAACGAGCTTTAAGCCGTTACCGACAACATTGTCAACAAGGGTTTGTATTGCTCCGCTGGCAATACCATTATTACGGATTAAATCTCGAGAACGGGCAACAAGAGTCGATAACTCACCATCTAGTTCCATATCCGCAGAATGTCGTAACGGCCGCCAGCTCAACAATTCCTTAGCCGATAAAGACGCACCTTTATAGCTTGTATCATCCATTATTTAAACCTTTTAAAATAAAAACAACAGGATTTTTCTTCCTGCTGTTTGATAGTATTTGTTTTCTTATCTGCTTAGTAGACCTATTTGGTTATTTTGAACACAGTCTTTTATATCTTCAATTAAGGTATTTAGATACTGCTCCTCTGAATTATGTGCGTTTAATACCCCCTGACGATCATATACCAACCAGAATAAAGCTCTACACATTCGATACCTATCCTCATCCCTGTATGCTGGATTTTTTTGAAATTGATAATTCTGTGCTACCAACCTTAGTATGGTAAATATGCAAGTTTTTATTTGATGCTTATTTAAAAGTACATTTTCTTTTAATTTAATATATTCTAAATCCTCTTCATGATAATTAGGGTGCTCAGCTTTGTATTGTGCAAAAATATCCTCACTATCAATCAATTGACGAGATAAACCATATAAACGCTTACATTCATCAAAAAGTGGAAATTCGTTATCCGAGGTATTGGGCATCATTACTCCTATTTATTTATTATAAATAAAATACTTATAATAACACAAAAATGCAATTAAAAACTCACTTTGATAACCTTACGATTTTTCAGTCCCTTAGCTTTTCCAATTTCTGCTTGTAGGTATGAAATATATTCTTTCAGCTTGGAGGAATCGGCTTGAGCGTATGACGTAGAACCGACACCCTCAACATTAACGCTAACAGTGCGTGCACCAATCATTAACTCATGGTATGCCTGTTCCGCTTCCTCTAGCTGTTTTTGTAAAATTTCAACTTTTGTCATCTTAAATCCTTATAAATATGGGTCTTGCGCTTTGACTATGTTGGGTGAAAAGCTAATTTTAGGCTTTTTCTTTGCCGCTATTTCTGCTGTTTCCTGCTTTTCTGGAATTAGGGCTTTTTCCAGATTACGCCATTTTGTTTCAGAAAACTGTTCAATACCAAAGCCGATACTGGCCGCCCGTGCATATACGCGGCAATCCAGCGCTTCATTGCGTTCCCTTGTTTTCTGCCATTCCCTTTTTTGATAACCTCGGACAATTTTTGTAACCAATTGTTCGGCCGTCAACTGCTTAAAATATTCGCTGTCATATTTAGGAAAATGGCAATATCCGGCCGGAAAGCTCTCATCTTCATTTTGGGTTAACCGCAAAAATTGATACAATTCCGATTTAAGAATGGAAGTTCCCACCGCCCAAACTTTAGCCCCTCGGCGAAGTTTTTTACCATTGATATTAAGGTCAACCTTAGTCGGAAGACCTAACGGTGTAACGCCGCTGTCTGTTCCTTTGACTGCCATTGCAAAATTCAGCGGTTGTTTGCGTACCCAATTATAAACCTGTTGCGTTGCAAAACCGCTGTCAATGGCAAAACGGGAGATTGGCAGCATAGCGCCGGACGAATGCTCAAAATAACGCCGGGAAAAATCTGTCAGCTCATTCCAGACATCCTCTCTGGCGGTATCGCCATTTATAATAAAGTAGCCCACCGACCAGCTTTCGCGGTTTCTCCCCCAAGCAACAACCTCACACTCTATACGGTCTTTTTGGACGTCTGCGCCGGCAGTTAAGAATAAACCGCCACTCGGGACAAGTTCTTGCCGGTAATCTTCGCGTTTATCAAAGAGAACCTGCCATTCGGGAGCTTCGCCTTTTTCAAGCCAAGTTTCGCCCAAAACGGTATTAACCCAGACTTTCAACAGATTATCCTTGTTTTTGGCATCTAAAAACTGTTTAACCGCGTCAGCCCATGAAAACCAGCCAACCGGCGAATATAAAGAAGATAAATGAAACCCGGCAATTTTACTGCTCGGATTGGATTTTTCCCAAATTCCATTCTCCAACATCCACGTTTTGTGATGTTCCTCAATTATACCGCCGCAATATTCGCAAATATAAACAGCCGTTTGCGGGTCATCATTTTCCCAATGGATTTGTTTCCATTTAAGCAACTGCCTTTTGTTACAATACGGACAGGGAAGCATATAATGACGTTGGTCTGATTGCTCGTATTCATATTCTATCCGGCTCACGCTTTGGATTGTCGGCGTGGAAACCATAAAAATTTTACGGCGGTTAAAGGTGCTTGTTCGCTTGATTGCCAAATTGACAGGATCTCCTTCGCCCTCAACATCTCCTTTATATGCGTCTATCTCATCAAGAAAAATATAGCGCACGGGCATTGAACGTAAGCCAATAGCGGAGTTCGCACCGGTTAAAACCAATACGCCGCCCTGAAATTCTTTCATCAAGGTTGTATTGCTGGTGTCTTTTGAACGGCGGTCGCTGATAACGCCCTTTAATTCGGGAATTGCAGCAAACATCGGGTCTATACGGGTTTTAGATGTCCTTTTTGCTCCGTCCACCGTTGGCATAACAAGCATAACCGGCCCTGGGGATAAATGCACGATATAGCCCAAAAAATTATTTCCTACCTCTGTTCCGCCGATTTGAGCGCCTTTCATAAAAACAACGCGCTCAATTCCCGAATACGGAGAAAGGCAGTCCATAATCTCTTTTAAATATGGCGTTCGTGAAGTTCGCCATTTTCCCGGTTCCGCCGAGGCTTTTTGCGAAAGAACCCTGTATTTGTCTGCCCATTCCGAGATATTCAAGAGCGGGTCTGGCTTTAAACCGGCATTAAATCCCTCGTTATAAATGATAAAAGCGTCAGCCACTTTCTAATATTTCCTCAATAATCTGGCGTATTTCTTTAGTTAAAATTTCGTGTATTCGGTTGGTATCAGTTTCTTTGGCTAGGATTGACGCCACACGGTCGGGAATATTTAGGAGGGCATCACGCACCATTCGTCCTTTATTAAAGGCGGCTATCCTCACACCATCTGCCGAAACCAAAGATTTTTCAGCCTCTTTGTTTTTCGTTTCAAGATATTTGACTTTTTCAATTTCACTTTTTATACGGGTTTTTAAGAGAACTGTTGATAAATTGCTGAGGGCGTCCATTCCGTCTGTGGCATTTTTACTGGTTTTCATAGGCTGGCGGATAGCGGCGATAGCCATATCGGCGGCTTCTTCATTCACTTTTCCGTTATGGAGCTTTATTGTTCCGTTATTTACCAACTTATTTACATATTGTCGGGTAAAATTATGTTTTCTTCCCCATGCTGCCTGCGTGATGTATGCCATAACTTACTAAACTTCTTTTTGATATACCGATGAAAAACATTGCAACCCTATGTGATTATATTATAATGTTGGTATGAAAATAAAATTTGTTACGGAAAACGCCAAAGTTACTGGATTTAGGTATTTTTGGTTAAAATATATAAGAGGGTTTGACCCGACAGTTCATTGTGCCAAATGCCTAATCGGCGATTATTCGCAAAAAGTCAGTCTAAATATGCTCATTAACACCGAGATTGAACTCAATGAGTTTTCCGATTTCAAGTGTTTATATTTGTGTGGCGTTATTGGCTACCGAAACAATCTCCACGTTCCCTTTGTTCCAAGCGATAATGAAAACGACATCATTACCGCTGAAACATACAGGGGCGATAAAGTTATTATAATCGGAGCAAAACGGTTGCCAATTCCCCCGCTTGAAAAAGGGTATAACGGTTTATCACAGGCTTTCACTTCTTGTCGCAATTATCAGTTTGGCGTTAGCTATCTCTTGCCAATGCAAGACGATAAGCCTTTATGACATCGGCACTTCTGCCTATAGGCTTGCCATCCGGATGTAACATCTCAAATTCCCGAATGATAGCTTCTTCAACCATTTGTGTGGGAATAATAATATTTTTTATCCCGCTCATACACCAAACTCCCGGATTATGGCGTTCCAGTTTAGCTTCTGTCGTATTGATAAATCTACGTCCTAACGCAACAGCCTCGCTTTTTCGGTGGAATTTTTGATAAAACCAATGCCCTTTGCGGAATAATGCCGAAAATCCGTCATCATCCAAAAACTCAATATAACGGTGGGATTTGGCCTCTCCGGCATAAGTCGTGCGGTCTTGCATATCAATTTTTTCTCTGGCTCTGCCGGAAAAATAGATTTTGCCGCCCAGTCGGCACATTGCATTAACTACCGTCAATACATCGTTTTCAGCAGTCATACTATCTACCGAATTAAGAACATAATCGCAGATGACAATATCAAATAAGCCTTTGGTTTCCAGTTGCTCGCAAAGATTGTCAATCATTTTGTGAACCATTATCGAATCAATGAAATTGCCTTTACGGTAAAATAGCTCAACGCCATGAATGTCATAGCCTTTTTTGCGGAGCTTTTTTACATAGTCAGCCTGACCGCAACCAAAATCAAAAATCCGCTCGCCTTTTTTGCAATTTGGAATAAGGCTTTTTTCATAAGTCGGTGAGGCATTAAACGGCTTTTCTTCCTGCTCATCGTGCCGCAAACGAAATTTTTGAGCGAATGTCTGTATAAAAGTCGTTTTTGCTAAATGATCATAAGAAAATTTACCATATTTTTTATTCAAGAACTCTGCCGCTTGTTGAACCATATTGTTAGGAATGCGGTAAACTCTGGCTGGAATTCCCATCGCTTTGCACGCCAGAACATATTGCCCGGCGTGAATAACCTTTCCGGCTTGAGTGGCGACACAAGCTCCCCAGTTGCCATATTTTATAATAAGTTTACAAATTTCATTACGGACATTCGCCATTCTAGCCCGCATATTGCCGCGCAATTTGATAGGCGGCACCATTTCAAAGCCAAGATTTTCACTTCTGCCAACCCAAGCTCGTTCATCGCCGCTGTCAAAATCTGTACCGTTGTGCAACTGGTTAAAGCGAATTTCATCGGTTTGGTTAATATTTTCCGGCAAAAGATATACCGGAGCTTTATCAATACCGGCGGCCAGCAGGGCTTTTGTTCTTTGGTGTCCGGCGACAATCAAGTTGCCGGAAACAATAATCGGTTTGACAATACCAAGGGTTTTAATAGATTGGCGAAGTGTTTTTAACGATTCCTCGTCAATTTCTCTCGGGTTATAATCTGCGCCGACTAAATCTTTAATTGGGTAATCTAACTCTAACATTGGGGTAACAATACCTTTGCCACAAAACCATAACGGACACCGTTTTCTTTTACAAAATTCTCATAAGCGTCAACCAAACTCTGGTATTCTTCTTCTGAAATATGAATTTTATAACTGCCAAACGATAAAAACTTATTAGCCTGAACTTTTTCTTCCTTTTCTCCCTCTAATGGGTCAAGCAGTTCATTGTCATTATCCAGTTTGAGAATATCATTGAGAAAATCATCGTCAAAACCGGTTATTTCCAAATCCAAACCATCATCAAGAATAAGCTGCAACTGCTCTGATAGTTTGTTCGTATCCCAACCGGCATTTAGAGCAATCTGGTTTTCAGAAATACATAAGCGGGCTTTTTGTGCCGGATTGAGACCGCGGATAATCATAACCGGCACTTCTTCAACGCCTAACATTTCTCCGGCGGCTTTACGTCCGTGTCCTGCCAAAATCATATCGTTTTCATCAATAAGCATTGGCGCAGTCCAACCGTTTTCCATCATGGAATTGGCAATTTGCATAATCTGTTCTTTGTTATGCGTGCGGGCATTTCCCTCATATTCCTTTAAATCTGCCAGTTTGCGGCGACTGTATTCAAGATTTGTGTTTACTTCCACTTTTTCCATTGGTTTACATCCTTATTCGCAAAATGGCGGTTTTTCTAGAAAAACCGCCAAAATTGTCAACTTGTTTAGAGAGTTTGGTTTATAACTTTATATATTTGATTCAAAATAATATTTTTTTATGCGCATTGTCGGCACAATAGGACTCAAATGCCTGAAAATCCAAGAAAGAAGATAAAAAATGTCAACCGTGTCAACCAAAATTTTCGGGCTGTCGGCTTAAAATATGCCGCGCTTGAGCCACCCCTATAGGGTCAAAAGTCCAGAAGGACCCGGAGAATATTGGAGAGATTTTACGCATAAAAAAATGAGAGAAGATGTCTTCCGACACCTTTTCTCATCATATCTAAATATTAACGGAAAACTTTTGAAAATGTCCATACAAAAATATGCGATTACAGAACAGATAAGTTTTTTAAAGTTTAATACAGCCGAACACAACTAATATAATCATAGAATCTTATGGACTTTTATATTATTATGTAGCAATAAAAAAGAACAAGGCACATTTTAGGTAGTTTATAAGAGAATATAGCTTTTAATATGAAGAACCATAAAATAGAAGAAAAAGAATATTTAGATTGTTTTTTGCAAACTGCCATAGGAAAGTCATGGCACGGAAAACATAATATTGTTAAAATGGAGGAAACAGAAAGCCCTGATTTTATCTTTGAGACCAATGATGGAAAAAAGATAGGATTAGAGATAACCCAGTTTATAATTGAAAGCAAGCACGGGAAAGCTATGCAGGCATTGATGACAACGGGTAACAAAATTTGTAAATATTCTCTTAATAAACATAAATTACCAATATCAATCATTATTGATAAGTATGACAAACGAAAGCATGAAGCAAGGACTAAGGAACAGCTTTTGGAGGTTTGTTATAATCCGGGCTTTATTGATAGGTTTGCTGAAAAAGAAATAAAGGATCAGATAGAACCTATTATTGATAATAATTTAGACAAATTAAAAAACTTTCCTCGGCTAATAAAACCTTGGATAAAAATAGATGATGAATATTTGTGTTTTTCAATCTGCGGTTTTCCAAATATTAATGGAAAGTATGAATGCTTCGTTAATAATACATGTTTCAGCTTAGAAAATCCTTTTGTCTCTTTACAAAATGTAATTGAGAAAAAAAATCAAAAATATGATAATTTTATAAAACATTGTGATGAATGTTATTTGTTAGTGTGCAAACCCGGAGTTTCCAAAGGTAATTATTGTCATTTTACAGGCAAAATAATGCGTTATAAGTTTGTTTCCAAATTTAAAAATGTTTTTTTGTATGATGTAGATGAACATTCAGTTATTAAGTTAAAAACTATTTGATTTAGTTAAATATTATAATCGTTCTATCCTATCGCTTAAATAATCTAAGGCCTTATTGAGCTTATCATTTGCAGAGCTTCTGGATATTCCAAGCACAGTACAGATAAATTTCCAAGGTTTTCGCTGCGCTTTATACCATATCAGTTTTCTTTCAAGCTCTGTTAATAGAGGTGTCCAGCTCAAAACTTCATCTAATCTGGATAATTGTTCGGATGATGGGCGTAATCTTATAGGACATTTTTCTTGCTGTAAAATTTCTAATGGCGTATAAATTATATCCGGCCATACAGCTTTACATCCGGGAATAATGATTGGCGGCAATCGCTTAGCTGTATAAACAGCTTCCTCAAAACGTTCTAAAAGCTCTTTTCGGGACATTTTAACCATGGCCGCGTTCCTTTGCTATTTTATCTAATGTTTCATCAAAATTATCAAACAAACCCAATTCCACGGCTTTTCGGTATTGGTGGCTTCGAAGTTGAATACCATCATTGCGGTAGCTGTATTCAAGTTCCGTGTATTCCCGTTTACCGATTTTAATTTTAAGCAAATCGCTAATTGTGTAATAGAAGGCGGCTCTGTAGATTGGTAATGTATATTTACATTTATTAAGTCGAATATCACGTCTCATAAGTTCGACTTCAAGGCATATCCCTGAAAAACGTTTTTCAGACGGCTGTTTGGGAGCATTTTCTTTCTGCTGATCACTCAGTTCTGCCAAAATATGGGCAAGTTTTGGAAATGTCGCCACTTTCTTGTATTTGAAAAGATTATAACAGGCTTGCTTTAATTGGATTTCTGAATAATCCCCAAGTTCCTTAATCCATTGTTCAATAATTTTTTCAGGTTCTTGCCCGTCTTTGGGTTTGTTCAGCCATACTGGCTCTCCGTACAAATCGTACAGAATTTCGAACACACAATTCATAACTTTGTGTTTTTTATTTAGCATATCGACTACTGACATTATGCTATCCCCTTGGATTTCAATAAATCCGCGAAGCTCATTTTCTTTGAAACAACCGGTTTGTGAGAATTTTTTGATAAAATATCCGAATGTAATGAGGATATTTTAGTTTTTAAATTCTTCTCTTCTTGAGTCGTGGACATTGGCCGGACTCTTGGTTGGTCGTTTGTTGGACTTTCTTCGGACTTCTGGTTGGTCGGTTGTTTGGCTTTTGGTTGGACATTTTCAGCAGAACAATTTTGAAAACAGCTATAATTTTCAACAGTTATCAGAGAATATTGGTTGGTCGTTTTGATGGCTATAACACCGGACATCTTGAGCTTATCAAGGGCTGTCCTTATCTGGCGCTCGCTTAGAGATAGTGTTTGAGCCAGCTCCATTCTGCCGGTTATGATTTGGCCGCGTTTTACATCAATATTGCGCCACCGCTTATCTTCATAGTTAGCTGTTAGCAATAGGTGCATGAATACCCGAAAGGTATTTGCATCTCCATACCATTCCCACTCCGTAATTTTTCTGTGAAGTTTTATCCAACCGCTCATTATAAACTTCCGGATGGATAATTATTTTTTTACAATATTTGTATTTTGAGCGATATTTTCGCGTTCAAAAGCAATTATGCTGTCCAAAGAATAAAGGATTTTTCTTCCGATTTTTATAAAATGTGGGCCGAATCCATTTGTACGCCAATGTTCTATCGTATTCGGATTGAGTTTCCAACGCTGTGAAAGTTCTTTGGTCGTTAAATATTTAATATCATTCATAGGCTTTTCCTCTCTAAAAAATAATTTGAATTTCAAAAATAGTTTTTAGAAAAAAATTATGTTTTAGAAGTCGGATAGGTCAGAATGAAAGTCGGATTACATCGGATATATTACTATTAACTTATTTATGCCTCTTGTTTTCTGAACTTTAAACTCGGATATATGTCCGAGTTTCCGGTAAATTATCTTGTGTATTAGTCAATTTTTAACCGATAATATCCCTTTGCTTTATATATGATTCTGTCGCAAATAGGATGAGATTTAAATAAATCCATTAAGTGTTGCGTTCTGGCGCCACAATCAAATAAAATATTTTTTCCAAGCACCCACGGATTAGAAGTAAGGGAAGCCTGATACAAAATTTTTATGATACGGGCCTGTAACGGGCCGAATGAAAAATGGGAATTATCTATGGTTAATACATTGTCATCAAAACCAATCTTATTATTGGGTATGGCATTGTTCCAAAGCGGGAGATCTTCCTGATAAGTTAATTGATGTTTTTTCTCAAATATTTCTAAGTCTTTCAGAAAAATCATTAAATCGATTCGTCTAATTGTTATTTGTGACGGTTCTATTAAAATATCCTCTGTACGTCCATCCGCCGATAAAAAATGACGGATTACCTGTTTATGATGACGAAAAAGAGCATGGCAGTCATCTGGATGCAAACATTTACACCCCGAATACTGTAACATATTCTGGGGTGTAGTTTGGGAATTACTTAATTTTACTGAAAATACTTTAATATAGGCTGGTATTAAACCGTTCTCTATACAGTATTCCACATCTTTGATGTTTCTACGCCATCTGGCGGATACCTCATTCAAATAAAAATAGTTCTTTATCGGAAATGGCATTTCTTATTATCCTTGATATTGTTATCTTAAGTGCTATCAAAAATAGCAAGGATAATTATATTTCGCCATTCGAGCCGGTCAAGTAATAGACACTTGAATTTATTAACTTAAAAATTTATAAGTTCAGAAAGCGTATCTGCAACATCAAATACCGGTTTATTCGCTAAGTGGGCATAATGCTTAATCATCGCTGTTGATTTATGTCCCAACATTTTGGCAATAGCCGCCTCGCTATGTCCGTGAGATATTGCTAAACTAGCTGCAGTATGACGAAGATCATGAACTCTGAAATTTTTAATACCCGCATTCTTCATAATTGTGTACCATGCTGTTTTGAAATCAGTATTATAGCCATAAAAATTTCTCCCTTTAATAATATATTCGGATAATTCCCTTTCTGGCCGGCAATATAATTGATTTAAGATTTCCATTGCCTTACTATTTAAGAAAATAACCTTTTGACCGGTTTTGCTTTTAGGAAGATTGATAAGATGATTGTCAAAATCAACCCATTCCCATTTACAGGTTAAGATTTCATTTTTACGCGCTGCGGTTAACAAAAGCAAACGGATTGCAGCAACGGTATAAATCATTTCGGGCTTTCTTTTTTCTGCTTTTCTTAATTCTTCAGAAAAACGTTCCATCTCATCACTGCTTAAATATCTAATGCGAACTTCTTCTTTGAAACGTTGAATATTACGGCAAGGATTGGTATTAGCAGCTCTTAGGTTCCATTTTTCCATAAGGTTAAACATTAAATTTAATAGGCTCAGCATTCTGTTTGCGTTGTATTTTATGCCTGATAAGGATTTATGTAACCTATCAACATCATTATTATTGATTTCTATAATTTTTCTTTGTGCAAAAACAGGTTCAATATACAAGCGCCATAATTGCTCATTATTTTTTAAATATGTATCCTTATTTTCTTTGAGATTTGCATAATCGGATTTAAACAGTTCCCAAAATTCTGATAGTGTTTCGGCTTTTCGCAAACCTAGTTTATTTTCCTGTGGATCATTACCTTCATGTACCATTCTAAGCAATTTGGCGGCGTTTTCCCGTGCCTCTTTACAACTTAATGTGCTGATATCTCCAAAAATATACCAGCGCTGAATAGCACTTCTTCCGCCCATAGCTGTCCGATATTTAATTACAAATTTTTTCTGCCCATTAGGGATAACTTTTAAGGCAAAACCTTTTACCGTATCATCCCAGATATAATAGATTTTATCTCGGATTTCTGCGTTGTTTATGATTGTTGATGTTAATGTTACCATGATTTTCCTCCATAAAATTAACTTTTCATTAATATTCTAGCTTATGGGTGGCCGGAAGCAAGCTCTTTATTAGGGAAAATCAATAAGTTACAGTAAAAACCAGTTTAATCCATAAAAAAATGTTGATAAAAAAGCGTACAATCTAACATATTGAAATTTAATGATAATTTTGGGTTGGTGGTAGCTCGGTGGTAGCTTGAGACTTAAAAGGGGATAAAAATGCTATTTTTATGATGAATTAAATAGGCTAGATAAAATAAAAACCCTTGGAAAACCAAGGGTTTGAAACTGGTGCCGATTGAGAGACTCGAACTCCCGACCCACTGATTACAAATCAGTAGCTCTACCAACTGAGCTAAATCGGCATAAAAAAATCTAAATTTTCAAAATCAACTTCATACAAATAAATACAATAATTCTTAAATCGAGCTACCACCGAGCTACCACGCTCATTACCGCTAGCACCATTTAGCGATTCCAACATACAGCTCAAATTCAGTATAACTCTTTGTCCACAAAAGAAAATCGTTTAAATTCAATCCTCTATGAACCGAGCTAAAGACGATTACAAATCAGTAGCTCTACCAACTGAGCTATGTCGGCATTACTGGGAGTGTTTATATACTAAAGTTTTTGGGCTGTCAATATGAAAAATTAATTTTAATGGTTATAATGAAAATTAAGAATCAGGGATTAAATTATTATCATATTAAAGTTAAGCGGAGAAGTCATATGAAGAAAATGAAATATTTTTTAGGTTTGGTTTTGGCCGGGGCCGTCAGTTCTCAGGCATTGGCGCAGGAAGCGGTGACACAGGCTTTGCCGCAGCCGAATATTTTCGGCGGTATTGCGGTTATGGAGGCGTTGAACAACCGGCATTCCGGAAAAAGTTTCGGGCTGAATACGCTTGACAACCAGACGCTCAGCGAGATTTTGTGGGCGGCCTGGGGCGTTAATCGCGATGATGGCAAAAGAACCGTGCCGACGGCGATGAACCGTCAGGATATGCAGGTTTATGTCATCCAGTCTGACGGCGCCTGGCTTTATAATGCGCCGGATAACAATTTGCAGCAGGTGACAAACAAGGATTTGCGCGGCTATTTGCAGACGCAGGATTATACGGATAACGCGCCGCTTTTTCTGCTTTATACAACGACCGGCGATCCGGCGGACATGAACACAGCCATGCAGGCGGGATCAATGTATCAGAACGTGGCGCTGTACTGTGCGGCAAGAGGGCTGAACAATGTCGTTCGCGGCTATTATCAGAAAGAGGATTTGGCCGCCGCTTTGGGGATTGACGCCGATACGGTGATTATTTCGCAGGTTGTCGGTTATCCGATTTAAGCGGTTTAGGATTGTGGGCATAAGAAAAGGTTTCCCCGGTAAGGAAACCTTTTTTGTTTTGTTAATGTTGAAATCAATGAAAAAACGCGTCAGTTTCCGAAGCGGCCAAAGCATCTGAAACGGAAAGCGGTTTTGAAGACGGATACAGTTCTTCAAGTTTGTTTCGCAGGTTTTTTCTGGCTTTGTTTTCTTCATTCTGCCGCAGTGCCTGAATTTTTTGCAAAGCCCGGTTTTTTATTTTTCCGAGGGCGGTGCGTTCTTCTTCGTCAAGTCCGCAGTCGGATAACCAGTATTCACATTCCGCCGCAACATACATCCATTCTTTTGAAGAGATTTTTTGACGGCTCAGGCATTGGATTTCGATGATTTCTTTACGCATAATTGTAAGAATTTGATTAAACAATAATAGTTGATTGTCTGAAGTCTATGACAGAAAAGATAAAAAATCAAGCCAGGGAGAAAAGTTTTGCAACGGCGGAAAATGTCAAAATGAAAAACGCCAAAACAAAAACCCCTCATTGGAGGGGTTTTGCGGTTTGTAAAATAATATTATTTTATCTCCGGCGGAGAAAAGAGGGAATTTCAAGATTCAAACGGTCGTCGTTTTCGTTGTCTTCCGAAAAAGACGGGGCGATTTGTTCCTGAGCCTGTTCACTCTCTCTTAATTTCCGGCGGTTTCTTTTGGCGATGGAAAACCCGGTGACGCGTTCAATGAGCGTTGGGGTATATTCTTCGTCTTCATCATTAATAATTAACTTTTCCTGTTCTTCTTCAACCGGTTTGGCGGCAAAGACAACAGGATTTTGGTTCGGGAACAGTTCCGGTTCTTCCTCAACGGTTTTTACCGTGCTTTTGGGAGAAAAGGTGTTCTCGTTGGAAGACAGAATGTTTTCCAGCTGAGCGCTGACATTGGCGTCTTCCGGCTTATTATTAATAATAGCCTTGAACAGAGAGGATGCCTGAGGCATTTCACCGATAACTTCAGAAGCGTCCAGGCTGGTGAAAGTTTCGATCTGCTTTTCCTGGGCGGGAGCAGCCTGAATGCTCTCAGCCTCTACTGCCGCGGCAACTTCGGAAATGCTCTCTTCTGCAGCAGGAGCGGTTTCCGGTTCGGCTTCAGCGGGTTTTGTCGCTGAAAATTTTTGCAGGTTGGAATCGAGTTCCGGGGAGGGAACGGATGGTTTTTCCATTTCGTGCATATAGCTTTGTTCGATATAGCTGGCGATTTTTGCGGCCTGGGGCTGCTGCGGGTTGGCGGCGGCTTTGGCATCGCCGATACCGGTGGCAACAATGGAAACGCGGATTTTTCCGCCGAGCGCTTCGTCAAAGCTGGAGCCGAAAATGATGTTGGCTTCTTCGTCGACTTCTTCCTTGATGCGGCTGGCGGCTTCATCGATTTCAAACAGAGTGATGTCGTTGCCGCCGGTGATGTTGATTAACACGCCTTTGGCGCCGCGCATATTGCAGTCGTCAAGCAGCGGGTTGGAAAGAGCCTGTTCGGCGGCTTTGACAGCGCGGTCTTCGCCTTCGGCTTCACCAGTACCCATAATGGCTTTGCCTTTGTCCTGCATAATGGATTTGATGTCGGCAAAATCAAGGTTAATCAAGCCTGGCATCATCATCAGGTCGGTAATGGAACGAACGCCGGAATAAAGGACGTTGTCGGCCATGATGAAGGCATCGGCCAGCGTGGTTTTCTTGTCGGCAATGCGGAACAAATTCTGATTAGGGATAATGATGATACTGTCTACAGCCTTGGTAAATTCTTCAACGGCGCTTTCGGCTGTTTCCATGCGCTTGCGGCCTTCAAACTGGAACGGTTTGGTGACAACGCCGATGGTGAGGATGCCTTTTTCCTTAGCCAGTTTGGCGACAACGGGCGCTGCGCCGGAACCGGTTCCGCCGCCCATGCCGGCGGTGATGAATACCATATTGGAGCCTTCGATTTCCTTCTCTATTTCTTCCTTGGCTTCTTCCGCCGCCTGGCGTCCGATTTCGGGACGTGCGCCAGCGCCCAGGCCTTGCGTGGTTTTGAGGCCGAGCTGGATTTTGCGGCTGGCGGAGGAGTGAGCCAGTGCCTGAGAATCGGTATTGGCGACGATAAAGTCAACGCCTTCAAGATTTTGCGCGATCATGTTATTAACCGCATTGCCGCCGCCGCCGCCGACTCCGATAACGGAAATGCGCGGCTTTAAGTGGGTAATGCTGGTTTCTGGTACGGCTAATTTGATAGACATTGTATTACTTACTCCGATAAATATTTCTTTTGTATTCAGTATAGGCAGAATTGATTAAGTAAAAGTTACCGCCGGGCGGAGAATTTAAATTAATTGACAATGCGGCTGTTTGTGCTAGAAATGGGCTGTAAATTAATTATTAATACATAGGATTATGAAGAAGAAATTATTAAAAGGACTGCTTTTGTGCGGCGCGTTTGTATTGGGCGCTCTGGCGGCAGAAAAAGCAAGAAAGATTAAGCTTGGTAAAGATTTGGACAAGCTGCTAGAAGAACTGAAAAATGATGACAAACCGTTTTAAAAGCGCGCTCTGTGGTCATCTAATACAGAAACTGCGTGTAAAATGTTCGGTTATGTACTGCTTTATGTACACTCCCTCACATATCGCACTTTTACAGTGCCATAGCAGTGCGTGTTGCGATGGAAAAGGATTTTGTTTTATCCGGCCTCGGTTGTCTTTTGAAGATGAAAAAAAACAGAGTGTAAAAAAACACTCTGTTTTTTTTGTGGGTGAAGCATCGGGATAAAAGGCGCAAAATTAAGCTTGATTTATCTAAAGAAATCCGTTAGCTTAAATTCAGGCATTGTTCCGTAGAAAAGAGCAATGCTCAGGGCTTCGAAAACCCTAAATTCCATTAGTCGTTTTGCATAGCGACTCAAATTAAATATGCCGACCTCTGTCATCGGACGGATGTCGGCGTAATAAGGCATAGCACGAAAGCGCTGAGCCGAAACGATACTCGGTTTTCGAACATCCGCCCGCCTTTATTAGCGCGGGTTTTGTTTTGTTAACAGAATGAAAAAC
>OLIW01000486.1_pt1 | contig 44982 bp, 38 predicted proteins | sample 1601321 | NCBI WGS metagenome assembly OLIW01 (sample SAMEA2452114, study PRJEB22498) | human gut metagenome
AAACAATTTAAAGATAAATATTCGGTTTAGTGTCTACTTTCTCTTGACTAGTGCACACGTGACTGGCGTGACAGATGTGACAAAAGAATAGAGGCTCGAAATGAGCCCCTAATTCAATATTTGCAATAATTTCTTTTTAAGATGATTAAAAGACTTAGTGCATTTTTCAACTAACTTTGTTTTTCCTTCAAGTGGATCAATTTTAACTGATGATAAGTTGTTATGAACAAAATTGTTACATAGCCTATACCATTGATAGTATTCATCTAACTGTGCAGCTTTGCATACTGTTTTCATTGTATACTTAAAGTCTTCATCAGATGTATCAGCAACGTTTTCTAGATAACCATATTCTAGGAATCCGTCAGGTTTACCCATTACATAGTTTTTGATTTCATCCTTCTTTTCACCACAAGCTTTATAACCCATGTAAGAATCATGAATCATATATTTTTTAACCACCGTTCTATTTTCGTATACGCTCATCATTATGGAATATGTCTCAATATACTTTCTAAAGATTGTATAAGAATCTTCTATACTATCAATTTCTAATAATGCTCCAATAGACTTCATATTTACAACAAGACGCTCATATTGTTTTAAAATAATCAGTACATAGAACTTATCCCCATAATATGAAACTAATTTTTTAATTGATTCTTTTGAATTAAGTGTCTCCTGAAATTGTTTCATTTCATCAATAAGTTTTTGCATTATTCATATTCCTCCTCTGATCCCAAAATAATGTTATTAGCTTCTTTAGCACCAGATAAATATAAAATTAAACAATACGCATCATTCCAAACTTTGTATAATTCTTCTGGTTTATCTTTTGAAGTCATTCTATATTTTGTTTTCATTTTAGGTCGTTTTTCTTCTGAAGGCCATTTTTCCTTTGCTAATTGAAAGTTCTTATTAAATTTCTTTAAATAATATATTATTTCACTACTCAATCGTTTACCAGGTCTCAAATCCTCATATAAGAATTCTTTCCTAACATATAAATATGATATTAACATTTCAACACAGTAACGCATCAAATAGCATGATTCATTCGGATTTTTTACTTTTGTTTTGGTTTCGAATGAAAAATCATATTCAGATAATTCCTTCATTATGGAAATAATTATTTCAAGCATTTTATATACAAATGCAGGATTAGTCTTGTTCATTTTTAGAATAAAAAGGTGATCCATTGCTGTACCAGATGTCATTCTATCAATAAATGTTCTAAGATTTAAATTAGAAATTAATTCTCCTTCTTTATATGTATCAATTAAATAATTATAAGCTTTATCTATAACTTCAGCGTCATCTGGATTTGCAACTAAATATCTTCCAAAACTAGCTTCAGGTCTAAAAAGTTTGGTTTTAGAAAACAAATTACCATCCATTTTGATTTGAACTACAAACTGTTCTAAAGACCTTATATCAGTTATTAAAAACTTATCCTTCTTCTTATTAAATTCATCAAGCGCTTGATTCAAATAATACTTAGCCACACTAGGAACAGATGAATTTAAAATATCATTTTTGATAGTATCAATTTCTTCATATCCATAATGATATAATCTTTGATATTCATTAGTTAACTTAGTTATAATTCGTATATTATCTTGTTTATCTTTGAAGTTATCTAAATAATTATAGTTTTTACGATAGTTAATTTGAGATATGAAGTTTCTTATTCTAGTTACGACTTGTTGAATATCTTCTGAAGTAAATACAATGTCTTTTATATCAGGCAATTCTTTTAAATAATCAACTGCTTCTTCTTCCTTCCATTCGACGATAATCTTTTTAAATGGAGAACTACTTTTATCAACAGGTATAAAAGTTAAAATATAATCATCTTCGCCACCATAACTGTAACTTAATTTTAAGTAGACTTCAACATCATCACTTAAAGGGAAAGATGCATCTTTTATAGAAGCGTTAATTGTTTTGTTTTGTTCACCTATAAAAGATTTGATTAATGGCAAAGTGTACTCTTTTTTTCCAGCTTTTAATACAAATTTTTCATTTATCAACCATGAATCGGATTTACCTATAATGTTTTCACACTCTCTATTTTCAACAAGCTTTAAAGTGTCATAGTAACCATTTTTAATTATTTCTAAACTCAAATCAGGCAAGCATTCATACCAAGCAATTTGATGATTTTGGACACGTTCTCGAATGATACTTGCTCCTTTTATCAGTTCTTTATTGTTAATGGCGTTATCAATGCTACTAGAGTCAATGTAATCAGGGATGACTATTAATAACTTTTTATCTTTAAATTCTTCTCTAATATCATCAACTACTTTTACAAAGTCGTTCAAACATTCTTCATATATATCTTTATCAAATTCAATTCTAACATACTCATGAGATGATTCATCGCCTTCCACCATAATTATTGAGCCTTTTCTGTCTATTAAAAGTTTTGACAAAGAGCCAGATGTAAGGCAATCATTGATTACATCATCCGACAATTGAATATCATTATCTTCAGAATAAAGATTTAAATAATCTAACAAGAAATTTTTCTCTGAATACTTCAAAAGATTTAAAGGCCAAGAGACAACGCCTTTATGAACATATAAATCTTTTTTTCTTCCAAGTGCTGTTGCATATACTTCTTTTCCTGTCAAATCAACTACTAAATCCGGATAATAACCATTTATGGACTCTGCACTCAATATTGATCTCCAAACGGGATAACTATTCGGAAAATTTATTGAATAATTATTTCTTAAACTTTTTGAACTAAATTCATCAAAAGAATCCTTTATATCATAAATCAACAAAGAATCAGAATCTTTTTTATAATGCTTTCTATAGTTTTGAAGAAGCTCATTATACTTATTTGCATCACCATAAGTATCAATATAAACATTATCATCGTTAACAAAATATAAAGAATTCAAAACTTCAAATGAATTGTTTCCATCATAAATTATATGTGGCATAATTCTTTCATTATTTGAAGATAAATGATTGTTATAGGCATTAATTGAAGACTCTTCAAAAGTAAATGATTGGATAGAATATTCTCGATTAAAATCTAATTCTATTGATAATTCTTTTGCTAATATTTGTATAAAATCTTTTAATCCTAATAAATCTGCATTGATTTTATACTCTTCGTCATCGATAAAAGCAGTAAAAACAATCCCTCTGTTATCGATAGAATCTGCATCTGCTTGATATTCAATAGTGTGTACTTCAGATAATTCTTCATCTAATTCAAATTGTCCTTCTACAAGATGATACTTGTTAATGTATATATTATAGTTTCCATCATAATCAAAATTAATCTCTTCTATAATGTCACCGTTCATCCTGTACAATAAGTAATTTGAGTTAATATCTTTAATGATGCAATTCTTATCAATAAACTGATATTTAGATGATGACATAATGGCTAGTTCAAAACACTTAACAACCATATTGAAGTAATCACCAATTTCAAACGAATCAAAATCATCTTTCTTCAATGATTGATTTGAATTCCAAATACTGGAATAATCAACATTACCAATTAAAGTGTTGTTAGGAGTAGCGTGTTCCTTTCTTTGAACTTCTTCGAACTCTTCTTTTAAGAATGAACTTACTTTATTTAAAAACTTACCAGTATCATCAAATTGTTTTTTATAATCATCAATGTTTCCAAAAATATCAGAGCATTTGTTTATTAATTCCTTTTTATCATTAAAGTAATCTTTTATTTTTAATAAATATGAAACAAAAACCTGGTTCTCTTTTATATCAAAAGAATACCTTTTTACAGTAGACATTACTTTTTCTTGGTTAGCAAGTTTTTCTTTAAAAGTAGTTCCTGGTTTTGTAGCCAACCATCTAAACGTGTTTGAATCAATTACTTTTAATTTTGATTTTTGAATTAATTTCTTCTCTTTTATAATAGATTGAGAAGGATTATTCATTATTTTTTTGATATGTGGTGATGTATAAAGAAATAGGTTATAAGTTTTATCATGTAAGAAACAAAGAGGGGTATTAATTGATGAATACATTTCTTTAAATCTCTTAATATAACTAAAACCATTATCTTTACAGATATCATTTGTTATTGAATCTCTCTTAGACAAAGAATTAACAACATGCAAATAAGATAAATATGTTATATATTGACTTTTAAGGTTTTTGTCTTCTCCAAAAAATATTTTTTCTATTTGCTTATTCTTCATCTGTTATCACTCCATATTATATTCTTCACCTAAATATCTAGCTGAATCCCAAACAAATGTTCCGGTCACTGAATTCATTGCATTATTGAAATCTTCAATTAAGATAGTGAATTCTTCTTTTTGAAGGATTTCTCTAATATGCTCTAGGCATTCACCTTGTGAACCATCTGTTTCAATACCTCTAAGCTTTGTCATAACTTTTTGAACAACAGCTTCTTCAAAAGCATATTTCAATGCTTTCTTACGTTTTTCTTGGTCGTCTTTGAACTTATAAACTAATGGATGAGAAATCATATAATTTTCGATTGATTGCCATACTCTATGACCAAGTGCTCTATTAACAGATTTCATTTCATTGTTAATTGCAGTAATGATATCCATATATTCACTTGCTTCATCATCTGTTAAATCAATTTTTTCATTTACCCACTTTTCCCATACGCATCTATTAAGTTTAGGTGCAGGATCAGATGGTTTTTCTTTATAATATCTTACGAATGATTCTGGTCTAGGGAATGATATTACATTACCTCTATCAATAACTTTATCAGATAATGATTTTGTTGTTTCGTCTTCATTCATAGTTCCAATCCATTTAACATTATCTGTTAAAACAATCTTATATTTCTCATTACTTGCACCTAAGTCAACTTCAAAGCTAACGTTATCTTTTTCACCACGTTTTTCTTCAAGTTTTGACAACAAATCAGCAAAGTATAATTCAATATGTGCTAAATTCATTTCATCAAGTAAAACAATTAAGACATTCTTTGATAAATCGTAGATATTATCTTTTGTTTCAGAAGATGATTTATCAGCTTGAAAAGACACAAGCGCTCTTAATAATGATGTGGCATTAAATCTTTTTTCAATACTATTGAAATATCCAAATAATGATTGAGGGCTATCCCAGTCTGGTTGAACTGGAACCGCTAAGAAATATAATCCACCAAATTTTGAATATAGTTGTGGTAGTTTTGATTTACCTGTTCCACTGACACCAGCAAGGACTGTTAATGGAGACATATCAGAAGTCTTTAAACATGTATGGAAAGAATAAAACAATCTTTTAGAAAACTTGTATCCTGCATCCTCACATGATTTAATAACATTCTCTAACCACTCGATTTCATTTTTAGATTGAGAGTCATCTTGATCTAAGTCTTTGAACTTTTCAAAAGGAGTTTCAATAGCTTTTGCAGCTAATATTCTATTCTTACTATCTGTTAATTTTGCTTCTAATTGCTCAACTTGTTCTTTTAATGATTCAAAATATGATCTTTCAACTCTTATTTGTTCCATAAGAATGTCATTTTGATGTTTTAATGAATCACTATTTTCAGATGTTGATTGATATTTGTTTATTTGCTCTTCTAATTCTTTTTTACGTTTAAGGGCCGCTTCATAATTAACAAGTAAATTATCATATTTTTCCGCTTTGACTTTTAATTCAACAAATGCTTCATCATTATATTTACCATACTTTTTAGTTAGGTTTACTAATTGCTCTTTCGTTTCTGCAAGCTCTGCTTCAATTCTAACTTTATCTAAATTTTCAGTATTCGAAGCATTATTCATTAGTTCTTGATATTTTACAGAAAGATCAGTAAATTTATCAAAGTATTCGTTATATAAATTTTCAAATTTTTTTACATCAGATAATAACTCACTATATTTTTGCTTCACGCCACTATCAATTAAAGAATCTAATCTTTTTGCTTTTGCCTCGATTAATCTTCCTTGTAATTGAATTTTTTGTTCACGTTCTTCCAAATTAGAGTATTTAGCAGCTTCTTTTTCTAGGTCCTCAGTAGCTTGTTTTAAATCTTCGATTCTTTTGTCGACTAAAAGTTGTTTAGAAGATAATTCTTTCTCATATTCCTTTAGCATCTTCTTAAAAGAACTATCAAGCTCACTACTATTAAATTTTAAGTTCTCAGTTAAAGCTGCATTTTGTTCCTCATAGCTTTTTTGAATTAATGCTATGTTTTGTTCCATTAAATCGCGATACTTCTTTTCAATAGACTGTATCTTCTTAGTTTCGTAATCGCCTAATTCAATGTCCTTATTACGTTTTAAATCTTCAATATCAGAAAGTAATTTTTGAAGTTCTTTTTCTCTTTGATTTATTTTTGAGACATACTCTTCATATTCTTTTTTCTTTTTTAAAATATCTTCATCTTGACCACTAAGAAATTTGGCTTTTTCATTTAAAAAAGCTTCATGATCCTTTTTTATTTTAGCTTCCTGGTCCTTATATTTTTGTTCTAAGGCATTAATCGTTCTTTCACGTTCCTTTAATGCCAATTCTTTTTCGTCTAATGTTTTTCTTGCCATCTCTAATTCCTCCAATTTATTACTTTCCCGTTGTTATAGGCATTCTTTACTAGGTCTAACAATTCATTAACTATATATGATGCTTGACTTTCATTATAATTATTGTTTTGTTGGTGACTTCTATCTAAGAACATTACAATTGTCGTAAGTTTAAATAGTTTTTTCAAATCATATTGATTTATCAAAAAATCATTTGCAAGATTATTGTTTAATTTAAATAGTAATATCAAGCTCTGCATCTTTATTCTATTCGTTGATTTTTCAAAGCCATTCAATATTCCTTGTTTAATAAACATTTCAGTTTTTGTAAAATCAACTGCCAAAGCTTTATTTACTTCAGTTTGGAATAACTCTTGGTCTATATTAATATCAAAGCCTAGCATTTCAATATATTCTTCGAAGTCTTTTCCTGAATTGAAATAATTCTTTAATTCAAAGTCATGATTGATATTGCTCTTTGCAAGAATATTTTTTAGCATTTCTTTATATAAATCTTCAATGATTGAATGAGCCGAAGCAATATAATCACTTTGTTTTTCAGCATACTTTTTATGAACTTCAATTAAATGATTTTTAATAGTAATTGCCTTCATCTCTTTTGAATCAAAGAAATTAGTACCAACTCTATTCCTTATGTATTCATGAGAATAAGAATAATCATATAAGGATACTTTTGATTCAAAGTACTTATCCAAGTTTTCTTCATTTACTTTATATCCAAATGCTAAATCCATAATATCAAATACTATAGTTAAATAATCTTTAACAGTTACGTCACAATTACTTGTTGTATGTCTTTTTTCATCTCTAACTTTCTTGAGTCTATCAAGTTTTGATATTAAATCTTTATGTCTCAATGCAAGTTTATTAATGAAATAACCATTATCGCTATTACCAATTAAAATATTCATTGAAATACAAGCTGATAGTACATATTCCTTGCCTAGTTTAAACATCTGATTCAAATCATATCTAGTAGTATTAAACAAAGGAACATTTTCTCCACCAATAGAGAATCCAATTAATTCAGCCATATAACATAATGTTATATTATTGCGATTTCTATCTTTACTTAACTCATCTATAAAATCCTGTAAATCACACTTCTTGTATTCAATGGTAGCTTGATATAATAAGTTTTCAAACAATTGCCCGAAATAAATCATTGCCATCTTAAGAGATTCTTGAAGTTGAATATTTCCACTTTGACCAGATACTTTTACATCCTTAATACTTATACTATCTAGTACATATACGAGTGGTTCAATAAATAAATCATGTTTATTGTCAATTTTAGTAAGAAACAATTTGTTTTTAATAAAATCAAATAGTTGCTTCTTGTCAACGTCCTTATTAATAATATCTATTCTATTCTTCATTAATGTTTCGATTATCAAAGAAACAATTTTGTTTGAATTTGAATAATAAAAGAAATTTTGTAGTTCTAAATCCCCATTTAAGGTTAATGGATTTCTTACATTCCATCGATTTGTATTAGCAGAACTTATAGAAGTATCAACATACGATAATAAATACTGCTTATAATTTGAAACTTCAATTACAGTTGCAGAAATCAATACTTTCTTATCTTCACTATTTGTGTCTAGTCTTTCTTTATTAAGCATTGAATCTATCTTTTTTACATCAATACTTCTTTCTAGACTCAAATCAACAACTGTGAAATTTATTGAATAATCATTAGAATCGGAAGTTATAAATAACTTATTATAATAATCATTAATATCATTTGATTTATAATCCGAATAACTATCAAAAAATACAGTTTTAAAATTCAATGCATTTGGATCAGCTGTTTCTTTTAGTAATCTTCCTCTATTTAAATCGTAAAAAGCATACTTGACAACAATTGTACTTTCTTTATAAATACCTTTTAAAGTATTTTCTGCCTTCTCTGTAACTTGTCTTTGTTCATCTAAATCACCTTTTGAAATAAGCGTATTAACAATTAACTCTACAAGTTCATTATCAATCATCAATATTTCTGATATTTCTAAGATTGTATACTTTTTCTTGCTAAGCAATAAAGTTAAAATTGCTCTTTCAAAATGATTATATCCAGGCTTAACATCATACTTTAAAGCAACCTTAATAGGTATAACTGGAATAGCAAAATATTGTTTCTTAGAAAACGGATTAAACCCCTCTTTATTAATGAGGTTATTATAAATTAACGTTTGTTTTTTCATATTAACCTCCATTACAAATTCTGTTTACTTCATATAGTGAAGGAACATATTTTTTAGCATTTTCGTGTCTGTAATCATCTTTATTACCCACAACAATTAAAAGATTTTCTTGTCTACTTAAAGCAACACACAATAAATTGTTATCATTTAAACGACATTTTTCAAATGGGTTCATATCCCTTTCTCCAATCGAATATGTTGTTGCTAGATAGACAACCTTAAATTCACGTCCTTGGAAAGCATCAACAGTTCCAATGGATAAATCTAATTTATCAACAGGTTTACCTTCAGCATCATAAAGCCCATACTTAATACATGCTTCTTTTAATTTGTCAACCTGTGCTCTATAGAAAGTAATTATTGCTAGGGGTTCATAATGATATGTACCTTGCTCTATTGCTTCTTTAATGTGTTTTGCTATCAATTCTGCCTCATTTAAGTTATATCTTGACCCATTTGAATGCTTATTCTTATCTTTGTTATCAATCCAATATAAATATTGATTCTTTAGGTTATGATAATTATGAGTAAAATCTGATGCAGGTCTAGGAGAATTCAATCCACCTTCATCCATATAGAAATATTTACTAACTAAATTTCCTAATTCTGGATGCATTCTAAATTGGTTGTTTAATGTGATGACTCTTTTTTTGCCATCTTTCTTTTCAAGTATGTGTGCCTTATCAATTAAATATTCAAAAAGAGTTGTCTTGAATTCGTCTTGAATTCCATCAGTATTTTTGTTTTCTCTCTTTAAACTTTCTTCAATTTCATCTGTTATTTTTTCATTAATGATATGTGGCAACTGTTTATGGTCACCTACTAAAACCAATCTACTTTTTGCTAACGTCATTGGAATGAATAAGTCAAGTGGTGAGCTTGTTGCAGCCTCATCAATAAACACATTGTCAAAACCAATTCCTTTTTCGTCACTGTAATTGGCTTCAGACATGTTTCTTGAAATAGACTGTTGATTAGTTGCACCCAAAACCTTCGTATACTCCAACAACGTTTGCCTAACTAAGAATGGATTTTCATGCAAACTATCTTTATAATCTAAAATTGCAAGTTTTTCTCCATCATATTTTTTTAGTCTATCAATCTTTGATGTCTCGTAAAGATTATCAAGAAAATCTATTATTTCTTTCTTTTGATATGTTGAAGTGAATATTTGAGGAACATTCCTATACTTTATAATTAAATCTCGTCTTTTATTCTTAATTAATTTAATGTTAAGTGGTTTAGAACTTAAAATTTCAATGATTGCTTTTATGTCTTTTTTTAATTCAGCATCTGTGGTCTCTTGCATTAATTCTAATTTCACTTGCAAATCTTGTTCATTATCTTTGTATGCCTCTTCATATAAAGGCAATTCATATAATAAATCAAGAAAAGATGCTTTATCAAAATTGTGTTCTACATCTGTTTTTTCTAATTTTCTAATCAGCTCATCTAACTTTCTACAAACACCGCTGTTGTACTTAAACATTTCTAGAGACTTGATTTTAGATAATAAATCAATTGCAGAATCTATAGAATTATAGAATAAAGAATAATTACTGTATAGTTTACCAAATTCATCAAAATCCTTATCTTCAACCATTAAATCATGATATTTTTCATCTAATCTATCATTGAGCTCATCAATATACTTATCAATTTTTGGTTCTAAAGCATCGGATTCGTTCATTTTGTCACCAATCTTAACTGCAGGTAATCCATAAAGTTGAACCTTATCAGTAAGATTTACAACTGTTTCATGTCTAAATCCAGATACTAAATTGTTTGCTGATCTTTTTGTTTGCCCCTTTGCATGCTCATTTATTTGGATAATGGCTTGATTTATAACAGTAGTTTTACCTGTTCCTGGAGGGCCTTGAATAATTGCAATATCAGGTGTATTACAAATTATCTCAATAGCTTCTTTTTGATTTTCAGTTAATGATAAATCTTTAACTAAATTATAATTAATTGCTATTTCTTCTTTAGCAGTATTAGGAACTGGATCGTCGGTAAACAATGTTCTAAGGTTCAAATGTCCTGGATCAGGGGTGACAATTTTCTTTTTGGCGTTTTCTCTACGTTTGAACATTGTTGCACTACCTTGAAGAGAACATGCTATATAACCATAGTCAGTTTTTAAATTGCTAAACACAGACATATTTCTTACATTTAGTATGGCTGCTTTATCATGTTCCATTACATATTCAACCGTTGCATATGTAATAGCTTCTTGATTGACTAAGTCATTTTCTAAGGTAATATAATCATTAAAACTTGCTATTTTAAATAGATTTTTAATTTGTAGATTACCTATTAATAAGACATCATTTTTTACACTTCTAAATTTTGTAAAATTATCCTCATCAAAATATACAACTAATGCCTTATCAATATTGTAACTAGAAAACACTATTGCTTCTTGATTCTTTAAAGATTGGAAAGTTAATTCTTTTTCTTTATCGTTATATTTATTCCATAAATTAACATAGTTAGTGATATCTTTTGTAAAGCTTTCAATTGCATAATAATCAGTTGCTGTAACATATTGAACCTCAGGTTTGATAGAAATGTTACCAGCAAAAAGAACAAAGCAATAGTCATCAGTATCAAATTTTGCAATTTTATTCTTTATGCTAAGATATCTTCTTCTAATGAAGTTAGTCTTTTCATTATTTTCTATAACTTCTTCTACATAGTGTCCTGCACCAGTTTTCGGGTCAATTATAGCTATCTTTTCTTTTTTATCAGATACTTTAGTTATGGCTAAAAGGATGGCGTTAGTTCCATCCATTAAATTCATCATAAACATATCTTCATTCTTATCCTTATTTGATTGAAGGTATAGTTTATCTATTCCGATTTTTACTTCGTTGATAATGTTTAATTCAATAGAGACATAGTTGTTTTTTGAGTTAACTAATTCAACTCTACAAAAGTGTTTCTGATTAAAATCAAAATCCACTTCATTTGTAAGATTAAATTCGTGATCTCTTTTACCATAAACATCAACAACAAAATACCTGTTGTCATTTTTTTGAATTGAAAAAATTTTTTTATCAGTTTTTATTGATTGAAAATATTTGTCATATACAGCATTAATATATAATCTATTATTAATAAAATCCATTATGCACAAATGAGAAGTTGTTTGTATTTTACTTTGTTTTTATAAAAGAATAAATACATCTTCTCCCCTTTATTTAGTTTCTTGTCATCAGTAAGACGACCTTTTTCACCACTTGAAGTTATATATTCACATTCTACTTTTCCAGTGTTAGAGACAACTAATGAATCATTGAAAAAGCTAAATGATATATATGGGTGAGGTGTTTCATAAATACAAATATTTTCAAAATCAAAATTATAAAGGGTCATTCCGTTATATATAACAATATCCTTATCTTTAAAGATACCTTTATCATCTTTAAATAACTCTCTATCGTCTTCATCTAAAGACTCTTTAAATTTATTAACAACTTCATCATGAATCGAACTTCCACAAACTGAAAAAAGAGAACAATACGATTCAGGTTTGAAGCTATTATCACACGAGAAACACTTTTTATCTGTATAAAAATTAAAGTTCCCACATGAGCATTTCCATATTTTAGTATATACTTGGCAAAGATTTTCAAACCAAGTTCTCATCGAAGGACGAGTGTATGGTAATTTTCTACCTGTATCATTAAATGTAGCATCAAACAACTTCATTAAATTAGCAGGAACAAAATGCCTGATAAAATCTTTAAGATCTTCCGGTGCATTTGTTTTGCTATCACATAGCCATAAAACATCATTTGCATCAGCATCTGATTCAGTTGATACAGTAGATGCATCCCACCCACCAGATGAAGATTCACCATTATAGTCATTAATAAAAGGATGTTGTGATGTTAATATTTTAAAAGCCAAAACGGAGAAAGAAAATGAATCACTATATTGTGTATTTGGTGATACCTTTTTTACTACTTCTGGAGCTCCGTATCCAGGTGTAAATATTGTTGAAACTGTTTCATCATACAAATGAAGATTATCACAATCGATTAACCAAACTTTTGAGAAGACGTCTTTCTTTGAATAAAATACATTATTTGGAGATAAATCACCATAGATCATTCCTTTTGAATGTAATCTTGCCAATACTCTAGATAAATCAATTAATACTTCAAGTTTTTTCTTCAAAGTACCATCTGAAATTAGATAATCTTTATACTCACCATAGCTTGTTGAATAGATTAAATTACTAACAGGTGTTAGCTCATTTAATAATTTCATTACATATCCGCATGTAGGCTTCTTTAAAATTATCTCAGGTCTACAAATATTAATGTCATCATCTATCTTCAATATAGAGATATCATTAATCCTATTTTTATAACTCTCATAGATTTGTTCATCTTCAATTATTGAACCATTTTTTACTAAGAATTTTAAAGCAATGTTTTTGTCTTTTGTACGACAAACAATACCTTGACCACCTTGTCCTAAAGGGTCACCATCAAGATAAATTACATTTCCATATATATCTTCTACTTTGTTTGGTAAATTTAAGCTTTCATCAATCATTATTTAATCACCACCATTGTTTTATCATCGTTTGAATACTTATTCGGCCAGTTATTTATTATCTCTACTAAAAATTGATTATTTGTTGTCTTAGATTCAACAGATATTGAACTAGCTAATTCATCTATAAATTCTCCTAGCACTTCTATCTTCAAATCTTCACTTATTCCATCAGTGCATAGAATTAGCTTGTATTCAAAACCTTCTTCTTTTTTAATGATACTAGTATTCCAATTATAAAGCTTACTTTTGCTAAATGTCATGGTTTCATTGCTAAAATCATCATTTTTGGGAGATAAGACAGTTAATTGATCACCTTTTTTCATGGCACATAGCCCATCTCCAACTTGACACATGATGATGTTTTTTTCACTTATTACGGTGAAGATACACGTAGTATCGGCTTTAATTGGCTTTATTGGCCAAATTGCTCTTTTCCATTTTCTTTGTAGTAAAGGTATTAGTTTATCCAATTCAAGATTCTTTTTTTGAAAGCACTTATTTATTTGCTTTTTAATTACTTTACATAGTTTTTTACTACCAATTTGAGAATACTTTTTGCTGCCCAAACCATCGCAAACAACAGCTAAAGTATACTCATCTTTATTAGCAATTAAATATGAATCTTGATTTTGTTTTTTTAGTTTAATATGTGCTTTACCTATTACCGAAGCACCATATCCTTTTTCTAACATAATTAGAAATCAAATTTTGGTTTGTCTTGATTAAACATTTCTTCTATTTTTTCCATGTCAATTGTCTCATTAGGATTAACACTCTTTGATCTAGCAATTGTCGACATAGTTACAAACTTGAAGAATTTACTTATTTCTTTAGCTACGCTGGCATCAAATACTTTTTTATCTGAATCTTCACCTAAGAATCTTTGAAGCATTTGATAATCAGCATCTTGACCGATTTCTAATGCCCAACGTTCACACTTTGATGTTCTTTTGCTAGTTAAGAATGTTTCAAGTGGTTGTTCCCATGCATCATTCGGTCTTCCATCTGATACTAGAATAACAGATGGTCTATATCCTTTGCTGGATACTTTCTCTTTGTCTTCAATAATATTTTGAAGAATAGTTAGCGCGCCACCAAGTGGAGTCATTCCACTAGCAGTTAATGGTTGATATTCAATACTGTTTACTGAACATAAATCAGTATGAAGTGCTGCTTGATTTCCAAAAGTTACAATACACATTTGAATATTTACTTCAGATAAGTGTTCTGATTTGAAATCATTAATCATATCAACTACAGCGTTGTTTAAAGTTTCAATTTTTTCACCACTCATTGAGCCACTACAGTCAAGTAATAAAAATACAGGTAATGCTCTTCCATCATTTGATACAAATTTGTTTAAATCAATCATTTTTCATTATCTCCTTTTCTCTTTAAGCGATTGCATAAGCACGTTCATCATATTTATAACTAGTTAATAGTGCTTTGATCTTCTTTTGTTGATATTCAACTCTTTCTTTTCTTTTTTCTTTAGAATAACATAATTTCTTGTTATGTTCATCTTCAAGAACCAAATTTTTAATATTCACACACCAACTTTTTTGTTGTTGCTTATTTTCACATTTAAGGTACATATTATTTTTATTTTCATCTACAAGAAGCAAATACTCTTCATAGCTTATTTCTCGCACATCAAGAATTGCATCTTTATGTGCATGTTTCACTCTTGGAATATCTCTGCCTAATCTAGCTGCTTCCTTACCAGATTCAGCTACTACAGGGAATGTTACAGGAAGATAATATTTTCTTCCAACATGTCCGCATTTTGTTGTTACTGCAAAATATTTTTTATTATCCATATCCATTACCTCCACGATACACCAATATTTTAATTCTTTATAAAACATTGAACAATGAACCAGGAGTTCGAAAAAGAAAATAGCACCCTACTTTAACATAGGATGCTATCAAGAGTTACCCCTAATATATTAGCAATATTAATAGCTCTTTCGAATGTAGGAAACTTTTTACCAGCTTCCCAATCGTATATGATTCTAGAAGAAACATCTAGCATTTCTGCAAAGCGTTCTACAGTAATCTTGTGAGCATTTCTTATTCTGTAAAGATTAAGACCAAAATTGTTAATGTTAAGGGTTTTTTGTTGTTTGTCATTCATATTCTTATCCTCCGTACATTAACACTTACAGATAACTGAATGACACGAACATTATACTACAAATCTCTCTATTTTGCAATCCACACGTCTTCGTACTCTAAGAATTCTTGAGTGCCAATTTTAAAGAAATTACATATATTTACTATCTCTTTTAAATTTGGCATTTTAAATCCATTTTCTATTTTTTTTAATTCATATAAATCAATTTCAGCCTTTCTAGAAAGTTCTTCTTGATCTATATTGTATTTAGCTCGGAGTCCTCTTATTTCTGCCCCAATGTAACTTTTGTTTAATTTGATCTTTTTCATCATTACATCCTCTTTTTGCTTGTATTATCTCACGTAAAAAGAGAATCAACAATGAACCAGTAGTTCAATTCATTATTTCAAATCTATTGTAACAACAACATCTTCATCACCAAGTAAATCAGTCAATTCACTTTTAGATAAATTGATGTGGCCTAATTTCGTATAAGACCAAGTATTAGAATCATAGAATATTACTATTTGGTTTGATGAGTATAAAACTATATCTCCTGGACTAGTAGTTATTCTAGTATCAGATGATGGTAATGTAGAACCAATAGATCCTACCTGCTCAAATCCACCATACTTACTCATATTTATAGTTAATCCATCTTTAGCAAGATTCTTCAAAGCTCTTACTGAATCATTGTTAGTCCATATTACATCATTTTCTATATCATTTATTTTTAATGTTAATTTCATATTGGCAGTTTCATCTTCCTTAGTTATTGTCTTATCATCTTGTGGCGTAGTAATTGTTGTACTAGGCTCATCAGTAGTTGGAGTAGGTGTGCTATTTGAGTTACCACAAGATGTTAGTAAAATAAGAGTAATTGCTAGTAATATAGTTAATAATTTCTTCATACTATTACTTAATTTCAAGTCTAGCTATTATTTCATCAGCTAAATCTTTTGTCCTTTCAACTATATTAGATATATACCAAGCACTTTGTGCATATACATATTCATTCAAACTAAGGCCATTATTATATCCAATTTTTTCTCCTTTAGAATCATATCTGTCTTTTTTATCAAAAAACTTTTTATTTCCTAACGATGAGTTATATCCTGTCATTGTTAGATTGCCTATTTTATGTCTATAATCTTTTACCAATGTATAAACTTTTTCGTTCGAATAATCCTTATACTTTACATCACCTTGTTTTATCATTTCGATCCACTCATAAGGAGTATTTGTTGCATCCTTATTTCCTTCTGGGAGAATATGCTCTATTGTCCATATGTACTTGTCATCCTTTTTCTCCCACAAGTCTATAAACTTCTTCTCGTTTTTATCTTCAAACTTAAACAAAGAACATAGCAAATATCTTGCCATATCTCTATTAGTGTCATATATATCACCATAAAGTATTTCTTTAACTGCTTCATTACTTGATGTTTTATTTTGATACTCATCTAATAGTATTTTACGAACATCCGCAAAATTCTTTTTATATAATTGATTTATTCTTTCAATTATGTTCATCAATATTTGAGGTAAAGCACCAGTGGAAGGATTATTAGTTAGATTACGTCTAATAAAAAACTTTAATGTTAATTCAAACAAGTCAAGCAATTGAGTATCATCAAAGCCAAAGACGATTTGGTTTCTCAACAGATACAATAATAGCGTAAATGCTGATGTAGCATTGGCATTTCTAAAATTTTTAAAAGTTGTTTTAAATTCTTCAGAAACATCTATTTGAAGCTTTTCTTCACCGGTTAGTAATGAATTATACTTTGCATTTAAAGTTAAAAACTCCATAAAATCTTTTCTATCAACCAAAGAACCGTATATTTTTATAACATTTGATCTTGTTGCTTTGTTTGCAATATCGTACTTTGGATTAGTGGTAAGAGGAAGGCTTAAATTGTTATACTCACTTCTAAAAGCATTATAATTATTTCTTAAAAATTGTTCTTGATTACTCTCGTTTCCAAGAATTTCAATTAAGCTTTCCCAGTTTGAAATACTGTCTTCATCATCAGTTCTACTTAAATATGAGTTTTTAATTAGATCAATAGCTGATAATGCCATTCCTCTATTATTCATAGTTTCAAATAAAATAAAAGCCGTTTGTGCATTATCAACAGAAGCACTAATAAATGTCAATCCACATATTTTATCAAATAATTGAATTGTTTCGTTAACATCAAGCTTATCAACATATTCTTTAAACCAATTATAGTTTTTACTTATTCTTCTGTTACCGTAATTGCTTGGTTTGGCAGCAGGGACTTTTATAATTTCACTATTTAATAAATATTCAAAATCCTCTTTGTTCTTTCCTTGCTTTTGTGGAACTAGTCTGGTCTTTTTATCCGACACAATCATTCTTTTTAAACTTGATTTTTTAAAATTAATATCTTCATCATCAACAAAAGAACACATTCTATTATAAATTGCAACTAGCAGTAAATTAAGTGATGTTAACCTTTGTTGTCCATCAATTACTTCATTGGTATTTTCAACCCATATTATTGAACCAATAAAATAATTCGGGTCGTTTTCTTGTATATCATTTAGTAATGCTTCGCAATGTTCTTGTTTCCATGAATATTCTCTTTGATAAATAGGTATTGTATATATCTTGGTTTCATTTGGATTTAAAAACTGTGTAAATGTTGTATCAACTGCATGTATAGACATCCTATCACCTCTCCAACACTAATTATTTTTACTATTCAATATTTGAAATTCATGATATTCATCTATCTTTTTATCATAGTCCTCGAGTACTACAATATCACTTGTGCTAAATAGTTCATGATTATCATCATAAAATTTTTGTCCCAATGTAATCATTTTCCAACAAAAATCCCTAACATTTATTGTTAACGAACCACATTCTCTTTCATCAAAAGTTCCCCCAGAAGATGCTTCACCAACATAAATATTAAATGGTTTCTTTTCTTCATATCTTAAAATTAAATGATTTATATAAAACTCTTGATACTTCTTATCAATATTAAAAGTACCATTCAATTCATATTTTTCTTTCAAGTCCCATAATAACTCAGCTGCTGGATATGGTACACCTACATTATCTCCAGGAGATTTTTCATATTGGCTAAACCAATCATTAGCCCATTTGATGTATTGCTCTTTTTTCCCCTCTGATGAATATTCTTTAGCACCACAAATTGATGGTATATTTAACGCTAAAATAAATGCAGATAAATATGCTTTTGAATCTAATGACTTATTAATCTCATCAAATAATCTTAAAAGTCCATTGGTTTCTTCATGCTCAATTTGACTTGGAATGTGTTTATGATTTTTATCAGGAACAATCATAAATTCATCTTCGCTTTCTTTCATAAAAACAACAGGTATTTTTCTATGACTAGCAAGTCTTAATATTTCATCTACTTTAGGCCCACGAGCTTTGCAACCAATAAATATTTTTTGGATTGAACCAACTTTTACAAAATAATTATCACCATCATATTCAATATAATCTTTTTTATAATCATCAGTAGTATAGCTGCACCTAACCTCATCTTCATATTTCCAATCGATAGATTTAACAAAGAAAGGTTTTAATATTTCTTTCGTATATTTATATTCATCAGCTTTTAGTTCTTTCCCAACAATTGTATGTCCTAAAAACGCAGAAATTAGATTAAATAATTTCATTTGTGGTCTTTTATTTGTATATTCCACTTCTTTATAGTTATCTTTTGTTGGAAAATTATATTCAATGCAAATACCTCTATGTGAATCAGCATAATGTGACCACATTAATGTGGAATCATTTCTTTTACTGAAACAAGATATTAAAGCCTTATCTTTAATTTCATCTATCTTTTTCATCATTTCAGTTTTAAAGTCTTCATAATATTTATCTAAATCAACTTTTACTTGAGGATTTGCTTTAATTACTTGCTTAATAAAACCATTTATCATCGAAACTTCAGTATAATATGGATTCTTATTAAGTAGTTTTTTCATAAGATTAAATTCACCATTAATTATGGCAAATAATTTTTGCTGCCCTTTAGTTAATTTAATATCTTTATTATTCACTAATTCATAAAACATTTTTATTGCGCAATAATTAAATAATAAATCAAAACTCTTCTTTTCATCATCTTTATCAAGTCCAAATGAACAATCGAAAGGGTCATTAAATTTTGTTGGTTTATTTAACAAAACTCTTTCGGATTTAATAATCTTAATAGCACTATCCATTGAAGTGTACTTATATATTTTATCCACAGCAAATGACTCCTTTCTTTTTACCAAGTAATAATTTTATCCACAATTTCTCGTTGTTCCGTAGATGTTCTTCTTAAATAAATCCTCGTTGTTTCAATACTATCATGCCCCATTAAATCTGCTAATAATGATATATCGTTATACTTCTCAATAAAATTTTTAGCAAATCTATGCCTAAAAGAATGAGGATATACTACATCAGGATTTATTCCATATTTTACAGCTAATTTCTTAAGCTGAATTGAAATACCTCTAGTAGTAATTATACTACCTTTATTATTTAAAAATATATATCCTGAATCTCTTTTTATATCCTTAAGCCATTTTAGTGCTTCTTTTCTCAAAGTTTCTGGAATATATATTCTTCTAGTTTTTCCACCTTTTGAATATAAATCTAAGTGTCCTAATTTTATATGTTCTACTTTTATTTGAATTAATTCGCTAACTCTAGCTCCCGTTGCTGCTAAAAATCTTACAACAAAATACCATTCATAATTTTTATCTTTCTTTAATGCTCTTTTTAAGTATTCATAGTCAGCATCACTAATAACATTTTCTAAAAATGGCTTTTGTTGAATCTTAACAGCGGTAATTTGTAATTCTTTTTTATTTAGATATTCCAAATACTTGTTGACTGCTTGAATTCTTAAATTAACAGTTTTAACTTTGAAATGTTCAAGAAGATACCCTTTAAATGCTAAAACATTATCTTTATTTACCTCTTTGAACATTCCATCAAACATCTCTATTGTATAGACATAAGCAGATATTGTATTGTTTGATAAATTCTTCTCTTTTAAATAATTACTAAAACCCTTTAACATTTTCAATTCCTCCTATTTTTTAATGAGTTTTACTTATAGAATAGGAGATATTAAATTTGGGATAATTGCTATTATGAGAAAAAAGGTAATGTCATCAAAAATATCAATGATGAAATTTTTATAGATATTCCAGATAACTGGGCATTTGTTAGAATTGGCGACTATGCTAAAACAATTACAGATTTTGTTGCTAGCGGTAGTTTTGCTTCGTTGCGACAAAATGTAAAGTACTATAAAGAGCCAAATTATGCGGTTATGGTCAGAACATGCGATTTCAAAACAGATTTTAGGGAATCATTAGTATACACTGATAAACATGGATATGAGTTTCTATCAAATTCAAATTTATTTGGCGGTGAGATTCTACTAAGCAATATAGGAGCTTCAATAGGGAAAATATTTATCGTCCCTAAACTAGACTATAGGATGACTTTAGCACCAAACTCTATTATGGTTAAATTTTTTGATGATGAATTGCGTGAATATTTTTATTATTTATTTTTGTCATCATATGGCCAAAAAATACTGAATGACATATCTGCATCTTCTGCGCAAGCAAAGTTTAATAAAACAGATTTCAAGCAATTAATAATTCCAATTCCTCCATTGAACGAACAATTAAGAATAGGAAAAGCAATTAAAGAAATTGAAAATCAGCTTATAAGTATCCAAAAAGAATATGATGATATCAATAATCTAGTAGATATAGCTAAAGCAAAAGTACTGGAGTCGATTTTTAGCGAAAATAGTTCTTATAAGTCTTATTATGAGAATTATGAAAAACTAAGCGATTCAATAACTTTAATTTCAACACATAATAAAGAATTAAAATCTAGAGATGTCAAATCATCTGGTATGATTCCTGTTGTTTCTCAAAGCAAGCAATTGATTGATGGCTATTCAGATGATATTGGTAAAGTAATCCACGAAATTCCTGCAATAATATTCGGCGACCATACTAGAGTTGTTAAATATATTGATTTTGACTTTATTCCAGGCGCCGATGGAACTAAAATAATAAAACCAAATAAAGTAAGCATCAAATACTTATATTATTATATTCTATTTGCTAGTTCAATCATTGAAGATAGAGGCTATAATAGACATTTTTCTTTACTAAAGAATATGCTAATCCCAATACCAAAAATAGAAATTCAAAATAATATAGTTATTTATATTGAATCATGTTTTGAAATACTAAAAGGTATTAATTGAATCTAAAATATCATATGCGCTTTTAATATATTTTATAATCTTCAATTGTTCATCATACGTATGAATTTTAAATTTTAAAGGTGCGTATTCTGATATCCAATATCTCTTATGAGTGTCATTATTTACATATATAGTTTGTAAAAAATAATACAAATAATCGATATTAAAATTATTAGGATTAGAGCTTTTAAGTATCTTCATTGCAGATGATTTAACTTTAAAATCAAAATCGATTAGTCTAGAAGCTGTTGTAAAGTCGTCAAAAATGATTATTTTACTATTTCCAACGCTATAAACGCCATCAGTTTCGTTTGTATAACCTAATATAAATGATTTCCCTGGAGTTATAACTGGTGTTTTATATGAGTTATTATAATCAGTTGAATTTACTATATAAGGGCCTGGCTGCTCATATGGCAAAAGTTCATCTAAAGCATATTCCTTCTCATAATAAGACATTTAAGAAATAATAGAATCTAGGATTTTTAATAGATTAATAAGACTATTAACAATAATTCGTTGCTCATTTATAGATTTTGGGAACCAAATATTTAAGTTTTTTAAACCTGCTAAAGTTGCATTTTCCATTCCTAGGCCATGTGTATCTACCTTGCTATCTGAATGTTTTGACCATTCTAGATAATACATTAAATATTCTGGAAGAATATTATTTGAATAACCAGAAATAATTGCAAATGCCTGATTAGTGTTCGCTGGAATATCATTCTTGCTTATCAAGCATATTTTCCCTATTGTTCCAGCAATTGAGAAAAGCACATCATTTTCTTTAAGTTGGGATCTTTTTTGAAACTCATTAGCTTCACTTGATATGTAACAGTTAATAGTATTACGAATGACACGATAATTTGAAACATTTTCAACTTTTATAAAAGGAATTCCTTGGTTTAAATATTTAAACCCATAACTAGTTGGAGTCGTTCCTTTTGTTATTGAAGTACAATAGTTACTTAATTTTCCTTGATTAATCTCATAATAAGACTTTTAGGAACTGATAACATCTAATAAATGAAATGATTGTTTAATATATAAGACAATTTTGCCTTGTATTTCTAGACTACATATAGGTACATTAATATTTTTTACATCATTTGATTTTATTGCAGAAAATGTTGAACCAGTAGCTTCACTCAACAAGTGATTTTTTTGTGTAAGTAAATAATAAAATAAGTATTCAATATCTATTGATGGTTCTGGTTCAATTGAACATAAACCTCTTCCAATACATACAACTCTATTACAAAGATTAATATCTCCAACAGGTGCTCTTACACTCATTAGTATTGAGTTTCCGTTAGTAACTTTTTTAGGATTAGTACAATACTTTTTTGAATTATTTAAATATTTGATTCCGAATGATAGCTTTCCTTGATGAAATTCAGTTCCTTTATCTGAAAAATATGGAATTATATCTTTTCCAGATGGAGACTGTCCAAAAACAACTTTAGAAATTTGGCTTAATTTCTTGTTTGTGTAATAAGACTTATAAGAACTATTTGGCCCAAAAATTGAATCTAAGATTTTACGTTTTGCTATACTTATATAATCTTTTACACAAGTGTAATCATCAGATATAGCATTTACTGTTTTATATGAATCATTAATTAGTTTACAAATTTTAAATTGTTCTTTTAATGGTGCTAATGGGACTAGTATCTCTCCAAACTTTGTTCCAGATATTTCATCAAAAGTTGTTCCTTTAGATGCTTCAATGATTCTAGTAATGCTTGCCTTAATTACATAAAGCAAAAATTCATTTGTTTCTATTAAGTATGGAACTAATGATTTGCAACCCTGGCTAGTGCAGGCTTCAACTGTATTAATAGCTATATATCCAATAGGAGCTCTTGATGACATAATAATAGAACCTTTTGGCATTAATTTTGCAGAGCTTTTATCTAGTCCAAGTTTTGTTATTTTTCTATATGAATCATTGATGTAATTTGATTCCAAAGAGCTCATATAAGCAGGTGTAACCCATACAATATCACCATTATCCCAGTATTCTTTAACGCTTGTTGATGGAGTTCCGCCTCCAATAACATCTCCAACACTTTTAAGTCTTGTCCAAATCCAACTGTCAGGAATGTCAAAAGGAATTTCGTCTGAAATATCTATTGTTTTATTGCCTATTTTCTCATAATAGCAATTATCGGAACCCTTATAGATATAAGATTCTTCTTTTGATGCTTTTATTTTACCCTCTTTGACTAGCTTTGCCTTTTCAGCTTTTATTTTTTCAAGAAGAGCTGAAGCTGGTTCATCATTAGGGTCTTGTGGTACTAATTTACCTCTAATAGCAAGGTCTAGAATTTTTTGTTTTAATACTTCTACATCCATTTATTCATCCACCTTACCTATTAACTTTTCTAGTTCTTCTACTGCTTTCGCTATATTATTTGATTTTTCTTTTATTCTTTCAAGAACATCATTTAATGTCAAATCTGCAGTATCATCTTCTGCTTGAATCCATTTTAAATCCAATCTATATTCATTATCTTTTATTTTTGAATCATTAATTGAAAATTTTCTCCATCTACCATTAGGATTTTCCTCAGAATATGTTTCTCTTCTATCCTCCATATGTCCCACACAATAGCAATTTACAAAATCATCCAAGTCACTACGTTTTAATGGATTTTGAACTAATGTATGTTTTACTCCTGTTCTATAATCATAAATCCAAATATCTTTTGTAGGGTTGCCTTTTTCAAAGAATAAAACATTAGTTTTTACTCCTTGAGCATAAAAAATGCCTGTAGGAAGTCGTAAAATTGTATGTAAATTAAAATTTTTAAGAAGTTTCTTTCTAACATTTACAGTTGCTTTTGCTGAAGAACCAGAGTCAGCTAATACGCTATCTGGAAGTACAACACCTACTCTACCACCAGTTTTTACAATAGACATAATATGTTGCAAAAAATTAACCTGATTGTCTGATGTCTTTTCAAACTCGGGTCTGCTTGATGATACATCTACACTTCCTTGTGGTCTAGTTCCAAAAGGAGGATTGGCTAGAATTACATCAAACATCTTATCAGATTTATCAATTAATGAATCTTGGCATACAATTGGACTAGTATCAACACCAATATCGTGTAAATATAAATTCATTGAGGCCATTGTAACAACTAGTGAAGTATTATCGGCGCCAAAAAATGCATTTTTCTTTAAGAAATTTTGTTTTGCTATTTCACGGCTTTGACCTTTCATATACTCATATGCATTCAATAAGAATCCACCTGTTCCACATGCTGGATCAGCTACAGTTTCAGTGATTTTAGGGTCAACGCAATCTACAATTGCTTTAATTAGTGGTCTTGGAGTGAAATATTGTCCTGCTCCACTCTTTTTATCTAGACCATTTTTTTCAAGAATAGATTCATATAATGCACCTTTTAAATCTCCTTCCATCATATACCAGTTAAGAGGTTGACGTGGGTCTTCGCCCTTAACCATTTGTATAACTTTGGCAAGGTGGGCAGGTCTATCAATCTTGTTAGATGCTTTGGTAAATATTGTACCTATTATTCCGCTTTGTTTTGATAATTCCTTTAATATTTCTTCATATTTTTCAACAAGATCTTCACCACTTAAATTGCAGAAATCTTTCCATTTGTAGCCATTAGGAATTTTGCTTCCAAGGCCTAGTTCTTCTTTTTCTGCATCCATCTTCAAAAATAAAATGTATGTTAATTGTGTTAGATAGTCAGTGTATCCAACACCCGCAGATGCTAATACATTAGCAATTCCGTCTACCTTCTTAAGTAATGTTGATTCTGTTTGATTTATTTCATTCGACATATATTATGCTGCTCCTATTACATATTTTGATAACATTTGCATTTCTGCTGCAAACATGTTCATGTTCATACCAAATTCTTTGATTCCATATCTCCAAAGCTCTGCATCAACGCTATTTAATTCCTCTGTAGAAATTGCTCCATCATTAACGATATATTCGGCTATTTTTCTCATTAAGTCAACTTGAGTTTCACTTAAATTATGATTTGTACTACCAACATACAAATTGAATCTTTGTGCGAATAATCCATATAAGCTAACTAATCTACTATCCTTTTTAAAAGCATATCTAGCTAATTGGATTAGATTAGTTAAAGCATTAATGTTTCTTCTTTGATCTAAATCAGCTACGTTTCCTTCAGTATCCAATCTCTTATAATTTCTCCATACAAAATATGGGTTATATTGCCTATTTTCACTTAATAACATATCTTTCAATTCTGTAAGCATAGAATATGTTATAAGTTTATCTTCAGAATTATAAATAATCCTTAAGGCTTCAATAGTATCCTTATGGTCTATTAAGCACTTTTCAAAATTCTCGATGAATGTTTTTGCTGCTTCATATGAGAATCCGCTATAAATTGTTTCATCTGGTGTATCAGGCGCAAAAACATAATAGCCACTTCTTAATTCTAATAATTTACTCTTGGCATTGTTATCATATATTAATTTTGAAATCACAGACATTCTTACACTATTATCTGCTGATGGGCTCTCATAAGGTGGAAGTGTACCGCTAGTAAATGCCGTTTGAATTTGCTCTGAAATAAAGACTGGTGAATAACCAAATTTATTAATAAACTCGTCTAAATGTCTTGAGAACAATGGATTATTTTTGTATCTATTTGTTATTAATGAACAATAATCTCTCAATAAAGTTAAGTTTTCATTAGAAACTTCACCATGAGATAAATGTTCTAGTAAGTCCTTTAAAGACATTTTCTTTTTGCTTGTTGGACTAGTTCTAGGAATTGTCTTTTCACCTTTAGTAACACCAACTGCATCAACAATATAAAAACATTCTTTGCTTTCTGCGTTAGGTGTAACTTCTTTTAATTTATCATCATTTAAAGTTCTACAACCTCTACCTTTCATCTGAGTATATAAAACATCAGATTTAACATCTGCCATAAATAAAACTACTTCAAGCGGTTTTACATCAGTACCTGTTGCTACTAATGTTACAGTTACAGCAATTCTAAAGTTTTTCTCATAATTTAGGTTGCTAATTAATTGATTAGAATCTCCAGCGGAATAAGTAATCTTTTGAACGAATCCTTCTGGCACCTCATTATTTGTAAACTTCTCTCCAAATACTTCTTTAGCTGCCTTTACTATTTCATCCGCATGCTTATCATTTTTAGCAAATATTAAAGTCTTAGGAATATATTCCCACTTTTCTTCTCTTTCTGGATATAAGTCTGTATAAATAGCATCTCTATAAGTCATTAAAACTTGTCTAATTTGACCTCTATCATATACACTTCTATCCAATGCATCGTTAGTATAAATTACTGTATTACTAGTAGTTATTTCCTTTTCTGTTTGGGTTCTTCTTGAAACTTCTGTTATTGGTGAATTGGCATCAATTTCGCCACCCTGAACAGTTCTTCTAGTTTCAATATCAAATATTCTAAATGGAACGTTAACACCATCTAGAACAGAATCTTCATAGGTATATTTTTCAACGACATTTTTATTAAAGAATGCATATGCTTCTTCAGTTGGAGTAGCAGTTAATCCTAAAACAACGGCATCTTTGAAATAATTTAATACACTTCTCCATTTACCATAAATAGATCTGTGGCATTCATCGACCACTATGAATTTAAAATAATCTTGTGGCAATTTTAAATTATCGCCAAGTTCAACTTCTGGTTCATTTTCAGGTTCTTCTTTGAAATAGTCTTCGCTTTCATCTTCATCACCATCATCAATAAGATTATTACCAGTTAATACAGCAAATAATTTTTGTATTGTAGAAATAACAACATCCCCATTGATGTCATCTTGTTTCACCAATCTATTGATTCGGTATAAAGTGTTTAATGTCATTCCGTTTTCTGTTTTATCGAATGTACTAAATTCATTCTTAGTTTGCTTAGCTAAATTATTTCTATCAACCAAAAACAAAACTCTATCTACTGGAGTGTAATTTAATAGTCTATATGAAGCCAAACAAGCTAGATATGTTTTACCAGAACCAGTAGCTAAAACTGCTAGTGCCTTTTTCTTTCCGTTTCTAAGAGAGTTTTCAAATTCAGATTCAGCTCTATATTGACAATCCCTTAAACCACTTCTATCAATTCTAGGAAGAGCACCGAGATTAGATTGTGCACCAATTAAATTTAGCATTTTCTTTGGTGAATGCATTTTAGATAGCTCTACATATTCACTATCTGGGTCTAGCATATTTTTAAAATATATTTTCTTTCCATTTGCCAAATAAACAAGAGGAATCATATCATCAAACCAAAGGCCATACCAATTTCTTGGAGTTCTTGAATAATTTTCAGCTTGTTCAGCAACAATATCACCTAAATTATTCTCTTCTCTCTTAGCTTCAACTACAGCGATAGCTTTATTATCAACAAAAAGAAGGTAATCACTCTCTGTTGTGCCAGCCATTAATGCTTCTTTCGCTGCTTGTGCATGGAATGGTACATATTCTTCTCTAGTAACAATATCCCAGCCAGCTTCAGTTAATTGCTTATCTATTTTGATTCGTGCAAGTTGCTCTGGAAGTAAATCATCCAATACTGACATTATTTATTCACCTCTTTCGTTTCTATATTATTTTCCTTAAATAATTGCATTAATTTTACTTTTACAAGTTTTGTAGGAGCGTACTTATCGTTTTCCCATCTGTTAACAGACATAAAAGAAACTCCTAATAATTTAGCAAGTTCCTCTTGAGAAAGATTAAGTTTAGCCCTTAATTTTAAAATGCCATCAGCATAGTCAATTTTAGCCATATTATTTACCTCTCTTAAATCGCTAACATTCTATAAAACATTATAACACTTTTTTATAAAAATCTCTAGTATATAGCAAATATTTCCATGTTATTTTTCAAATTTTCTCAAATTCTTATATTGTATATAAAAAGAGCAACTCTAACATTGCTCCTAATAAAGTGTATTTATGCTATTATTAATTGGCGTTTTCTCTTTTTCTTTGTTGAAAATCTTTTTGTTTTCTTCTATTTCTATCTCTTTGACAATCATCTCTTTTACAGTATAGTTGTCTATTTGATTTCATTTCCATATATCTATCACAACTTCTACAAACACCAATATGCGTTGACCTAAAATCTTCAGTATCAATACTTAAATCCAAATCTAGTAAACCAGAATTGGTTGCTATAAATCTAGATAACGTATACCAACAAATATCAAATACTGAATTAATGTTTGCTGTAAAAACCGCTTTTGAATTTTTATAAAGCAAGCACATTTTTAAATCCGGAATCATAGATGATAAAAATGTCAGTATTTCATCTTTATCCTTTATAATTGCTTTTCTAAATTCATCAATTGAATTTTGTCTTGTATGCTCATGCTTATTAGCTTCTTGCATCGCTTTAACTATATCCCACGATGAATCTTCTTCATATTCATCATATGTAGTTGTAGTTTTGTATTTTTCAAATAAATCTAAAGTATCAAAGTATATTCCTTCTTCATATAGATTATAAGCTGTTGCTGGATTACCATTAATTGCATCAATAAAAGCATAATAAGCAGTAAATACAGCATATACATAGCTTAGTTCTTTCATGAAGTCAGATATCTTGAAAGTTCCATCATAACCATCATTATAGATAATTGGTTTTTCTTCTTTCTTTTCAACATGATATTTTTCAAATAAATCTTCAATATCATATGGATGCATATTGTTTTTGCACCAATCAATTATTGAATCAACACATCCTTTTCGTTGAGCATCTCTGATGCTTTTTTTATTTTCAGCTGGAAGTGTGCTATCTACATCATATTTATTAATATCTCTTGCAAGATTGCATAATTCAACTAGTAATGCTTCTCCTGTTAAATCATAGTCTTCTTGTGGATTAATTACTGGTTTACTTTCAGTTGGACGAATGATTGCACCTTCATCAGTTAAGGCATATTCATAATTAGAATAAACAACTTTTTTATATGTAATATTACCAATTCCACCAATATCTGCCATTTGGAGTTTTTCTTTATAGATTTTAGGGAATTTAACTTTCCATTTGTTGTCCATGTACTTACCATCTCTTGCCAAAAGTAACACCTCCATTTATAACTATTAGGCTAACCGTTATTTATAAAATTTGATATTTCTTCTCTTATATACGTTTATATATAGTAAGTAGTAGTTTAACGATTAATAATAATTTAACGATTTAAATTTATATATAAATGCTATATATACTACTACTGCCATATTTATTGCAGAAATTCCTTATAAATCATTAATATTTGCAGTATTTATCCCTATAAAAGAAAAAATAGCCAATACTTACGTATCAGCTATACTTAACTCTAATGGCGGAACGGGTGGGATTCGAACCCACGGTACCTTAAAAAGATACAACTGATTTCGAGTCAGTCTCGTTATAACCACTTCGATACCGCTCCAAAAATTTTTATTTTTTATAGCAAAATGATTATAAAATGAATTATAAGTTTTTGCAAGTCGTTGATTCTAAAAGATTTATTTATTGAAGTCAAGGAAATAATTTTATATAATATATAAAAAAGGAAAAAGATCATGGAAACAAAGGCAGAAAAATTAAAAAGATTTGCTAAAAAAGTATTTTTAAATGAATATTCCATCGTATTTATGATTTTATTTGGCATAGGCGTTGGAACTTTTTTATATGCTTTGCTTACCAATCATTTTATGTTACCCATTAATGGAGATTATGTCTTACAGACTTATTCTTTTTATGCGAATGGGTATCATCAAATGTGGGACTTTTTTAAAACGGGAGAGTTTCCTTTATTTGATTACTCTAATTTTTTAGGGGCTAATTATATTGGATCTGCAAGTTTTTATTATTTATTTAGTCCTTTGTTTTATTTATTATTGATTTGGCCTAAAGCATGGCTTTATCAAGGCATTTTCTTTCATATGATGTTTAAATATGCTTTGGGTGGATTATTATTTTATGTTTTGTTACGTAAATATTTTCATTTAAAGAAATTTACTTCGACAATAGGAGCAATTATTTATAGTTTTTCAGGGTGGAATTTGTTTTATATTTGGTTCCATTATAGTGATGTTTCGGCCTTATTTCCGTTAATTTTAATTGGTATTGAACGTTGCTTACAAGAACGAAAAGGTGGAATATTGACTTTAGCCATCTTTTTAATGGGAATAGCCAATTATTTCTTTTTCTTCACTTTTGCATTATTAGGTGTGTTGTATGCCTTATATCGGTGGATTTATTTATATGGAATCAATAAACGCTTAGGACATTCTGCAAAAGAACGATGGGGAGTTTTACTGCAAGGAATTTTATATTTTATTGCTGGTGGAATCATGGCTTCATTTGTTGTTGTTCCATCCATGGTTGTTGCTTTGGATAGTGGGAGAGGTGATTCTCAATCACTCATTCAATTTTTAAGCTTTTTCTTTGAAAACCCGCAACGATTAGAAACAGGATTAGAATTAGGAAAATTAAAGGGATGGGACTTCTTTTCTTGGTCGAATATTAAAGAATTATTAAAGTTTATTTTTGTATGGTCAGAAAGACAAATGAGTGCTACTGAAATTATTAGTCCGATTCAATCCATTGGTTATGTTTTTACAGGCTTTTTATTTATGAACACGGATGTTTGGAGTTCAACTGTTTTTAGCACTTCGGTTTTAGATAACACCATTGGTGGATTATTTATCACAACACCAATGATTATGATGTTAGTTCCAGCAATCATTAAAGGATTTAAAACCAAACGTCCTTGGACAATTTTTGGCATTATCATTTGTATACTAATGCCACTCATACCGTTTTCTTATTATTTATTCCATGGGTTTACTATCATGTATGGACGATGGTTATTGTTTATTGTGGCCATTGCATTAATCTTTATTTTATGTACTTTCGATCAATTTGATCAAATTAAAAAGAAATATATTTTAATTAATTTCTTGATCAATTTAGGAATTGGTATTTTCTTTGTTGTTTATTCTTATCAACATCAAACTTTAACCAATATTTTTAAAATCTATGCGGTCATTTTCCAATTCCTTTATATGGTTGTTGTTTGGTTAATTATTGGATTTAGCTATATTAAATGGGAATATCTAAAGAAAATATTATTTGTCATGGTTGTTGGAGAAGTGGCGATGAGTGCGATTGTAACGGTTGAAATGAAAGGTTATGTATCGTATCAATATTTTATGGGTGGTCCTGAAAAAAGAAAAGAACAGACACAAATTATTGAAGATATACAAGAAAGGGATGATGGTTTTTATCGTATCTATAACATTTTAGCGACCAGAGGAAATGTGAATTTGCCTTCAGATTTATCTTATAATGGAGCTTCAGTGTTTAATTCTATTTACAATTTTGAACAAAAAGAATTTATTGATCGTTCACGAATGGCTTATGGAGGTTCTTGGTCTATGGGCTATCATGAAAAACGTTATTATTTTGATCAATTTGTGGGTATTAAATATTATATCGTAGATAAAAGAGATAAAAATAACGATACCTATTTAAACGATGTTTTTGATGGGCGAACCTCACTATATGAAGAAAAAGAACAAAATTTAGATTACCGCATCAACATTCCTTTTGGGTATGAACTTGTGCGATCTTATGAATATTTTGATGTATACGAAAATAAAAATTTTATAGAGTTAGGATATGGTTTAGATGAATATATTCCTTGGGATTCTGTCTCTTATCAATCTCAAAACGGAACGATTTATCACAATTATTCGGCATCTATTTATGAAGAAATGTATTCTAAAATGGCCATTGTTAAAATGGAAGATTTAGAAGATTTTGAAAAAGAAGGCTTTGAAAAAAATGAAGCCTATGTACGGCAATATTATCGAACGAGTTATACTAAATGGAATAAAAAATTGAGTCTTCGCGAGGATTTAGTTGGCTATCGAGTCAACCCTGTAACGGGGAAAGAAGAAATATATCAAAAAGATTATAATTCGATTGATTTTGATTTAGAAGATAGTGCAGAGCGAAGATATATTTATGATTTTGGAAGTAATGAAATTACGTCTTCAGTCGTTGAAACTTTACTTCCTAAAAATGAGCCTTTCTTCCATCAAAGATACGATCAATATGGATTTTATGGAGATCAACTTATTTATGAATTAAAAGCTGGAGAAAGAAAGGTTTGTTCTTTGGCAAGTGATGATAATATTTGTTATATTAATTTGCCATTTAAAATGGGGCCGAGAGTTTTAATTAGTCTTTATAATGATGATGTACTTGTAACACAAGATGCTCACATGGATTTTCATAGCTATAGTAATGAAGAATACGAATGGAAATATGAACGAGGCTTTTATGTCAATCAACCAATTAATAAGATTGTCATCGAATTTATTTCAGATACATGGCTCAATAGTGTGTATCGTTCAACCTCTACAGGAATAGCTGAAACCATGTTATCCATGAATTTGTATTATACGTATGAGCAAGACATTAAAAAAACACAAGATCAATTAAAAAAAGATGCAGTTACAGATGTTGTATATAACAAAAACGATTTTACCTTTAAAACCAATTATGATAAGAAAAAAATTGTTGTTTTAAGTGTTCCTTATGATGCTGGATGGTCTTTAACTAGAACACAAAATGGCCAAGAAGAAGAGGTAAAAATTTATAATTTAAATGGTGGTTTTATTGGATTTATTGCTAAAGATGGAGAATGGAATTATAATTTATCTTATTATACGCCTTATTTAAAAGAGGGTATTTATTTATCTATTGCTGGATTGGCTTTATTTGTTGCTATTGCAGTGGTTTATGCATTTTTAATTAAACCACCAAAACCCGTATTTATTGATCATTTTTTACCAAAGGTAAAAAAAGAAAAAATAACAGAAAACAAAAATAAAAAGAAAAAGCATAAAAAGAAAAAGAAGAAGAAAAAGAAAAGGAGAAGATGAAAATGACACCATTATCAGATTTAGAAATTGCAAAAGCAACGAAAATGAAACCAATAAAAAAAGTTGCTCAAAAATTAGGATTAACTGAACTGGATTATGAGCCATATGGTCATTATAAAGCCAAAGTGGATTTTTCAGTGTTACAAACTAAGCCAAATAAAAACGGGAAAGTGATTTTAGTGACGGCGATTACGCCAACTAGTGCAGGAGAAGGTAAAACAACGACTTGTATTGGTTTAGCTGAAGCTTTATTTGCATTGAAAAAGAATGTTGTTGCTGTTTTGCGTGAACCAAGTTTAGGGCCAGTTATGGGCATTAAAGGTGGAGCCGCAGGAGGCGGATATGCACAAGTTATGCCAATGGATGAAATTAATCTTCACTTTACGGGAGATATTCATGCCATTACGACAGCAAATAATGCTATTAGTGCTTTTATTGACAATCATATTTATCAAGGAAATGAGTTGCAATTTGATTTAAATCATATTACTTGGAAAAGATGTTTAGATTTAAATGATCGCGCTTTACGATATATTAAAGTCGGCCAAGGAGGACCTAAAGATGGTGTGGCTAGAAATGATGGATTTAATATTTCAGTAGCAAGTGAAATTATGGCTATTTTTTGTCTAGCAAAAGATTACCAAGATTTAAGAAATCGTATTGATCGCATTGTTGTTGGTTATAATATATCTAAAAAGCCAATTACTGTTGCTGATTTAAAGATTGGTGGAGCCATAACATTACTTTTAAAAGATGCTTTTAAACCAAATTTAGTTCAAACATTAGAAGGAGGACCCGTTCTCATTCATGGAGGGCCTTTTGCTAATATTGCTCACGGATGTAATTCTATCGTTGCGACAAAAATGGGAATGCATCTAGCGGATTATGTGGTTACAGAAGCCGGCTTTGGTGCGGATTTGGGTGCTGAAAAATTTTTAGATATTAAATGTAGAGTAGGAGACATTCATCCAAGTGCAGTTGTTGTTGTTGCGACCATTCGTGCTTTAAAAATGCATGGTGGTGTAGCCAAAGAAAATTTAAAGGAAGAAAATGTCAAAGCTTTAATTAAAGGTGCTGAAAATCTCAAAAAACATGTTGAAACGATTCAAGCTTTTCATTTGCCCTTTGTGGTTGCCATCAATAAATTCCCAACAGATACACCAAAAGAAATTGCTGCTTTAAAAAGATGGTGTAAAAAGCAAGGATATCCGATTGAATTAAGTGATGTCTGGGATAAAGGTGGAAAAGGAGGCATTCAACTAGCTAAAAAAGTTTTAGAAATTGTGCAACAAGAAAATCATTTTTCTTATTTATACAATTTAGATGATTCTATCGAAGAAAAAATTAATAAAATTGCTAAAATTGCTTATGGGGCTAAAGATGTAGAATTTAGTGATTTAGCAAAAGAGCAACTAAAACTTTATAAAGAAAACGGATGGGATCATTTGGCAGTTTGCATTGCGAAAACGCCTTCTTCTTTATCGGATGATCCAAAATTATTGGGAGCCCCTAAAGATTTTACCCTACATGTCAAAGAAATTCGACCTTCTATTGGAGCAGGGTTTTTAGTTTGTATTACAGGAAATATTATGACAATGCCAGGTCTTCCTAAAGAACCGGCTGCTTTAAAAATGGATTTAGATGAAAATAATCAACCAGTAGGAATCTTTTAAAAAAAAGAATAAAGATGATAAAAATGCACAAATTAATTCATGGGAGGAGTTTTCTATGAGTAAATTAAAGTGCAACGAAAGAGAATGTAAGCATAATCATTTTTGTATTTGTAATAAACAATGTATCGTTTTAGATGATGATGCTGTATGTGTAAGTTTTCAAAAAAGACAACCAACAGATACAAAATTTAGTTATGAATTAGGTGGAGATATTACGCCATCTTATTCTGAAATGGAAACAGCAATAAGTTGTAATGATTTATCTTGTTATTACAACAAAGATTGCTATTGTAAAGCAAGTGATGTAAAAATTGATTGTGATGCATGGTGCGAAACGTATAGAAGAAAATAAATTTTGCTTTTAAAAATTATTGTATACAATAATCTTTTCGTAAAAAAATGATATCCATAGAGATATCATTTTTTACTTTTTTCTGAATCTTGAATTAAATCGTTTGCTAGTTGTAAAATTTCATCTTGATATTTTTCTTTATATTTAACAAATAATTTTTTATATAAGAAATAAGTATAAATCATTTCAATTATTCCTAAGATACTAAAAGAAATACCTATTTTTTGGGTCTTTTATCTAAAGTTCTTAATTCATCTAATTTAGATTATGATTTTGGTTCCTCATATTTTTTTAAAGTTTTTTTACATATTTTTTTCATTTTTAATCTCTCCTTTTTCTTTACACCCATAGTATAAAGATTAGATGTTAATTTCTTTTTTTCAAAATGTCAAAGTTTTGTAAAAGTTAAAAAATAAAACCATCTATTTTTTTTATTTAAATTTGTCGTTTTTTATTATATAATGATTAAGTATTGGAAGGAAGTTTGGCTCAATGTATCATGTTATCGCAAATCCAGTTGCAGGAAGAAAAAAAGTAAATCAAACTTATGTAGAAACTTTGAAATATTTAAAAGAGGCTTCTATTGAGCATATTTTATATGAAACAAAAGAATATGAAGATCCTTTACAAGTTGCTAAACAAATTGATAAGGCATATCCCAATGGAGGAAAGATGATTGTCATTGGGGGAGATGGGACAATTAATGAAGTCATTAATGGACTCACCAATTTATCAAAATGGGAAATTGGAATTATTCCAGCTGGTTCTGGTAACGATATAGCCGCCAAACTAAATATTCCAATCAAAAAGCCATTAGAAGCATTAAATTTAATTTTAAACGGGGAAGCAAAAGAAATGGATTTAATCGATGTAAATGGTATGAAATGCATTAATATTGCTGGTTCAGGAATTGATATTGATGTATTGATGCGTTTTGAAAAATATACGAAATTAAAAGGAAAATTTCGCTATTTTTGGGCATTATTAATGACAATTTTAACTTTTAAATGGCATGAGTTTGAAATTAGTGTTGATGATGGAGTGTTTTTTAAAATGTCTGGTTTTATTACCGCAGCTTGTAATGGAAGTAGCTATGGCGGAGGCATTCGTATTTGTCCTGAATCTATTGTAGATGATGGTTATATGGATTATGTATTTGCCAAAAAAATCAAAAAAATTACTATACCTTATTATTTAATTCAATTGATGAAGGGAAAAATTAATCGTTATTCTTTTTATATTCATCAACTTTGTAAAAAAATAGTTTATCGAAGTGATAAGGAATTTTATTTCAATGTAGATGGAAAAATTATAAAATCAAATTATTTTGAATGTAAAATATTGCCAAAAGGGATAGCGATTTATCGATAAATTTATTTATAATAAATAGGGAGGAAAAGAAAATGAGTCAAAAATTTATTGTTGAAACATCAGCTAGACATGTTCATTTAACAGAAGAACATTTCAAAATTTTATTTGGAGAACAAGCCACTTTAACCAAAAAGAAAGATTTATCTCAACCTGGACAATTTGCTTGTGAGGAAAGAGTAGAAGTAATAGGACCAAAAAAAAGCATTGCAGGCGTTTCAATTTTAGGGCCTTATCGCAAAAGCACACAAGTTGAATTATCTGCAACCGATGCTAGAAGTTTAGGAATTCCTATTGTCATTCGTGAATCTGGCGATTTAAATGGAACTCCTGGTTGTAAATTAGTTGGACCTTGTGGAGAAATTGATCTTCAAGAAGGAGTGATTGTGGCCAAAAGACACATTCATGCTACACCAGAAGATGCAAAACTTTTAAATGTTCAAGATAAAGATATTGTACAAGTAAAAGTAGATACGGCTCAACGTTCTTTAATTTTTGGTGATGTCGTTGTTCGTGTTAGCTCATCCTATGCTTTAGCCATGCATATTGATACAGATGAATCTAATGCTGCAGGATGTGGCAAAGAAGTTTATGGTGAAATTGTAAAATAATTTTTTTGCGCTATGATTGATCAATGAAAAAGATGTAGAATGCTACATCTTTTTTTATAAAATTTTATGATTTTAAAATTTCAAAACGAACACCAATCTTTTTCATCGTTTGGTAAAAAGAGGGATAAGATTTATTAATGCATTCTGCACCTTCTATAACGATTGGATTTTGACAATTGACACAACACATAAATAAAGCCATTAAAATGCGGTGATCATGATGAGAAAATAAGTTTTGGTGACAAAAATGTTCATTTGAAGAACCATGAATAATGAGAGTGTCATCTAACATAGAAATATCTACACCTAGTTTAATCATTTCTTCAATAATTGATTGAATTCGATTGGATTCTTTATAAGCTAAACGATGAACATTTTTTAGAATAAATGTTCCCTGACAAAACATTCCTAAAACACATAAAGATAAAGCTAAATCAGGATAATCTGAAATATCAAAGGTATAAGAAGATATCATTGATGGAAAAATGGTCAATTGACTGGCCTTTTCAATCATTTTAACATTTAAATCTTTTAATATTTTTAAGATAATTTTATCTCCTTGAAAGGAATGAAATGGAACATTTGTAAAAGTAATTGGTTGGTTTAAAATTCCAAGCAATGCTAAATAAGAAAGTTGAGAAAAATCCCCTTCTATCGTAAAATCTTTGGGAAGATATTTTTGATTACCAGCGATAAAAAATTTATTTTTACCCCTTTTTTCGATATGAATATGAAATTGTTGTAGTATATGAATGGTTAACAAAATGTAAGGATAAGATTCAATTTTTTCAGTCACTTCAATAATAGAATTTTCTTGACACAAGGGTAAAGCAAAAAACAATCCACTAATAAATTGACTACTAACATTTCCACGAATTGAAAATTCTCCACCTTTTAATGGCCCATGAATACTAATATAGTCTGGATGTGTGACAAACATTAAATTCATCTTTTGAAATAAATCTTGATAAATTTGAAGTGGTCTTGATAACAAAGATTTTTTACCGATAAAAACACTATTTTGGTTTAATAAAGCAAATAAAGGAATAAAAAATCTTAATGTAGAAGCACTTTCGTTACAATATATTTCGTGTGTTGTATTTTTTATAAAGCCATTTCCCTGAATGAGAAGAGTATCATCAAGCGTTGTAATTGTTGAACCTAATTCTTTTGCACCATTGATGGTAGCTAAAATATCTTCACTATATTCTATTGGAGTAAGTTTACTTGTTCCATTGGCCAAAGATGCACAAATAATTGCGCGATGAGCGATACTTTTTGATGGAGGCAGATTGATAAATGGATTCGTATCAATTGTACTAGGATAAACTTTTACTTTCATTACTTTTTACCGATGGCTTCTGCCACTTTTTTACATTTTTGCATTAATTGTTTAAAATCATCAATAGTCAATGCTTGTAAACCATCACTTTTTGCAAATAATGGTTGATCGTGAACTTCAACCATAATACCATCTGCTCCAGCCGCAATAGCAGCTAGGGCCATAGCTTCAACATATTCTCTTTTACCTACTGAATGAGAAGGATCAACAAAAACTGGAAGATGCGTTAATTTTTTTAAAACAGGAATAGCACTTAAATCTAATGTCGTTCTTGTGCTTTTTTCAAATGTGCGAATGCCTCTTTCACACAAAATCACTTGTTGATTTCCTCCACTTAAAATATATTCAGCAGATAAAAGTAATTCTTCTATCGTATTGCCCATTCCTCTTTTAAGTAATATAGGTTTGTTAATTTTTCCTAAAGCCTTTAATAATTCAAAGTTTTGCATATTGCGAGCACCAACTTGAATAATGTCAACATATTGAACGAATAAATCGAGATGTTCAATACTTGTGATTTCACTGATAACGGGAAGATGATATTTTTTCTTTATTTCAAACAAAAGCTGTAGCCCTTTTTCTTCTAATCCTTGAAAATCGTAAGGTGAAGTACGAGGCTTATATGCTCCAGCTCGTAAAATGTTACAACCTAGAGGTTTTATTTTTGAAGCAATTTGTTGAAGTTGTTGTTCATTTTCAATACTACAAGGACCAGCAATAATCGTGATATGTTGATTATCAATTTGCCAGTTATCTAACAAAATGGATGTATATTGAGGGTGATTCTTTAAATCCCATAAATATTTTTTTTGATTAAAATGGATTGAAAGAACACCTTCAAATGCATATAAATTTTTTTCATCAAAAGGGAAAGTATCAGTTAGTGTTTCAATAATTGAGCACGTTTTTTGATGAGAAGTATAAAAATGAATATGAAATGTATTTAAATAATTTTCAATATTTGCAACTTGCTCTTTTTTATCTACAACAATAATCATTTTTTATCTCCCTCCTTTTTTTGAATATAATCTAATGCTTCACCATAACTTAAAAATCCTTTTCCAACAAAAGAACATTGGCAATATTGACGAATAAAATTAATTTTACGAAAATCTTCTCGTTGATCCACTTGACTAAGATGAATTTCTATAACAGGGATGCTACAGCTTGCAATTGCGTCGGCCAAAGCAACACTTGTATGGGTAAGCCCGCCAGCATTTAATAATACATAATCATATTTTTTGGAAGCTTTTTGTAATTGAGTAATGAGATAACCTTCATAATTAGATTGTTTAATCTTAATTTTTTGATGGAAAGTATGACTTTTTTGTTTTAAATAACGACATAAATCTTTATAAGTTTTTGTCCCATAAATGGCAGGTTCTCGTATGCCTAATAGATTGAGATTAGGACCATTTAAAATGAGTATACGCATAAATAGCCTCCTGAATTTTTTCTAAAACTTGATGAATAGAAAGATTATTATCAATTTTAATATCACAATACCGTTCATATCGATCTTTTCTTTGTTGATATAATTGTTTTAAATCGGAATAGTTTTGAGCTAATGGACGTTCTTTGTTTAATTGAATATTATCTAATCCACGGTCAATATAAACAAGAATTCCATTTTTTTTCAAAGAAAAAATATTACTTTCATTTAAAACGATTCCTCCGCCAGTATCAATGATTTTTCCTTGGAATAAACCAACTTGTTGTGTTATGGATTGTTCAATATCACGAAAGTGTTTTTCTCCGTAGAAAAGGAAAATTTCTTTAATAGGTAATTGTTCTTTTTTTTCAATTTCTTGATCAATAGAAAGATATTCTTTATTCCATTTGTTAGATAAAAGTTTTGTAATTGTTGTTTTTCCTGCTCCAGGCATACCAATGAGAACAATATTCATTGTTGCTAGAAATAATTTTTGATACTCTTCTAAGATTTTATGTGTATCTAATGTTTGTTGTTGAAATAATTCTTCACTATAAAAAGCTTGTGCTACGAGCATCAATAATCCTGAAGCGATTTTAATGTTTTTACTTTCGGCTTCTAATAATAAAGAAGTTTTGAGTGGATTATAAATTAAATCAATAGCCCATTCTAAATGATTGAATATATTGAAATCCACTAATTTTTTTTCTTCTTTTCCTTTCATCCCATTTGGGGTTGTATTAATTAAAATTTCATAATCTTGTAACTGTTTTAAATCTTCATAAGTCCATCCATTTTCTTTTTTTTCTCTTGAGACGAAAGCAATTGATTTACATTTTCTTTTTTTAGCCACATAGGCGACAGTTTTAGCCGTTCCTCCACTTCCTAATATGATAATTTTTTTATTTTCTAATGGAATTTGGTACATATCTAATAAAAACTCAAATCCTAAATAATCGGTGTTATAGCCAATTAATTTTTGATCTTTTTTAATAATTGTATTGATAGAACCGATGGTTTTAGCTGTTGAATCAACTTCATCTACAACTTGTATCGCTACTTCTTTATAAGGAATCGTAACATTGATACCATTAAAATTTTTTTGTTTTAAAAATGTTAAAAAATGTTCTTTAGACAAAGACCATAATTCATAGGAAGGGGAATGTAAGTTTTTATGAATTTGTTTTGAAAAACTAAATTGAACATTTTCACCAATTAGTCCATATAACATTTTTTTAGCTCCTTTTTTTGGTTTCTAAAAGTAAATCATAAATGGCAATCGCAGTCATTGCTTCAATAATGACAGCAATGCGAGAAATAATAGCAGGATCATGTTTTCCTTGAATGGTTATGGTTGTGTTTTTGTGTGTTTGTAGATTCACAGTTTCTTGTGTTAATCCAATGGAAGGAGTTGGTCTTACAACACATTGAAAAATAATAGGCATTCCATTACTCATTCCACCATTTATTCCGCCATTATGATTGGTTTTAGTTATCATTTTTTCATTTTCAATTTTCCAGGAGTCATTGATTTCACTGCCTGTATGCAATGCAAAATCAAAGCCAGAACCAAAACTGATTCCTTTGATTCCCGGAATTGAAAACATGAATTTAGAAAGTTGACTTTCTAAAGAGTCAAAAAGAGGTTCTCCGACTCCTACAGGAAGATTATAAATCATCGTTTGTACAATGCCACCAATTGAATCGTGTTTTTTTGCAGTGTCTTGAATTCTTTGCATCATTTGTTCTTTGATGTGAGGATTAATAACAGGGAAAGATTGTTTAGATAAAGATTTTAGTTGATCTACTTGTTCTAAATTTGAAAAATCATCATCTTTTAATTCTTGAATTTGACTAATATGCGCAGCAATATAAATATTTTTAGCCATTAAAAGTTGTTTGAAAATTGCACCTGCGATGACAAATAAGACAGTTAATCGACCGCTAAAGTGTCCACTTCCTCGATAATCAAAAAAACCATGATATTTTTTATAAATAACATAATCAACATGAGAAGGACGAATCAAATCAGTTTGATAAACAGATGAATCAAAATTTTCGTTAGTGACTAAAATACATAAGGGAGAGCCTGTTGTTTTGTTATTGAAATAACCGCTGACGATTTCGTAAGCATCTTTTTCAATTCTTTTTGTGGATAAATCATTGAAAGGACGTCGGCGAGTTAATTCTTGATTGATGAAATCAAAATCAATGGTAACCCCAGCAGGGATGCCTTCAATGATAATGCCCATTGTTTTTTGGTGAGATTCACCAAATATAGAAAGACTAATATTATTTTTAAAGCAACTACTCATGGATTTCATCTCCCATCTGTTTAAAAAACACATTCATAGATATTTCAACGAGTTGACATGAACCGATTTGATTGATTTGTGGAATAATAATCGATTGATGTACTCTTTTTTTGTCTTGCATGATATAAGGCTTTAACAATGTTAAAGGAATAGGCTTTATCTTTTTTAGATGAATTTTTTGATAAATTTGTAAAAGTTGTTCTTTTATTTCGTTTTGTTTTGTTTCTAAAACCATTCCATAAGCTACAGCTTCGCCATGCAAAACTTTAAAATTGCAATAACTTTCTATGGCATGTCCAAGAGTATGCCCATAATTTAAGATTTGTCGAATACCTATATCATGAACATCTTGTTCAATAATATCAATTTTATTTTTTAATGAATGGTAAATAATAGATTGGATATTTTTTTTGATATTTTTTGTAGCAATCAAGTCAAATAGATTTTTATCGTGGATTAACCCCATTTTTAATGCTTCAATTAAACCATTATTCCAATGCCTTTTTGGTAAAGTATCTAAAACGAGAGGGTCAATTAAAACAAATTTTGGATGATAAAATGTACCCACTCCATTTTTGAATGAATCATAATTGATTCCATTCTTGCCACCAATGCAACTATCTACTTGAGCAAGAACTGTAGTTGGAATAGAACCATAATGCATTCCTCTTTTATAAATGGACGCCACAAAAGCACAAAGATCAAGGACAACGCCGCCTCCAATAGCTAAGATTAAATCATGACGATCAAAATTGTTGATAAATAGTTGATGCAAAATAGCGTTAGCGGATTGCATATTTTTATTTTTTTCACCTTTTTTTAAAGTAAAAAGAAGACAATGTGGAATTTCTTTTTTAACGATATCTATGTATTGTTTGGGGACACCACTATCTGTAACTAAAAGAATTTTTGAATAAGAAAGACAAAAAGAGGAAACGGCATTTAAAATTCCTTTTTTGATATGAATAGAATAGGAGTTTTCTTTTAAATGAACGCGTAATTTCATCAAATTCCTCCTTTTTATGTAATTTTATTATAACATGTTGCCCTTAGTCTTTCATCTATATTATTTTAAAATTCTATTCCTTTTGATATAATAATATAAATTATAAAGGAGGAGTCGATATGAAAAAAATGATTCCAGAGTTAACAGCATTAAAAAGAAAATATGGCGTAAAAAGTTATGGTTTAGAAAGGTTTTCTTATTATAAAAAATGAAAGAAGATTTAGTTTATTTACGCCATAAAATACAAAAGATTGATGAAAAAATTCAAGATTTATTTTTAAAAAGAATAGAATATATTTTACAAGTAAAAACTATAAAAATAAAACAAAATCTACCTGTTGAACAAAAAAATGTGGAAAAAGAAAAAAAAGAAAAACTTTTAAAACGTTTAAAAAATAAACAATATGAAAAAGAATATCTTGAATTAATCGATAAATTTTTTGATTTATCAAAGCAAATACAAACGAAAGGAGAAAACATCAATGAGTAAAGTTTTATTGATTAATGGTAGTCCAAATGAAAAAGGTTGTACCTATACGGCATTAGCAGAAATTATGACGACCTTACAAAAAAACGGGATTGAAACAGAATTAGTCTATCTTGGAAAAAAGCCAATAGCGGGTTGTATTGCTTGTGGAAAATGTTATCAAACAAGAAGATGTGTTTTTCAAGATCAAGTGAATGAAATTTTAAATCGATTAGATGAATACGACGGATTAATTGTTGGTTCTCCTGTCTATTATGCTGGGCCAGCAGGACAACTCTGTGCTTTTTTAGATCGTTTATTTTATTGTGCTGGAAAAAAGATGCAAGGAAAATTGGCTGCTTCTATCGTATCTTGTCGTAGAGGAGGAGCAAGCGCCGCTTTTGACCGATTAAATAAATATTTTGGCATTAGTAATATGCACATTATTGGTTCTCAATATTGGAATCAAGTTCATGGTAAAAAACCAGAGGATGTTTATAAAGATCAAGAAGGATTACAAACCATGCGGACATTAGCTTTAAATATGGCATGGATGTTAAAAAATTTAGAAATTGGTAAAAAGTACATTCCTTCACCAGAATATGAAGAAAAAATTTATACCAATTTTATAAAAGATTAAAGTAAAAAGGGCGAAATACAATTCGCCCTCAGAGTGTAGACAAAGTCGGCTAATAATAGTCGACTTTTTTATATAATAAATAA